>Ga0209403_10005778_pt1 | contig 12802 bp, 9 predicted proteins | sample ArcticOcean_MG_C_8_FD_187440 | JGI IMG/M metagenome (GOLD analysis project Ga0209403, IMG submission 187440) | Marine microbial communities from western Arctic Ocean - ArcticOcean_MG_CB11_86 (SPAdes) (version 2) | ecosystem: Environmental > Aquatic > Marine > Oceanic | place: Arctic Ocean... | reverse complement strand
GGTGATTTGCCCTACCTTTTGTAGAAAACGAAAGGAATGCGAGGCGAGGCTCCTCTCCTGTCAGCAAGCGGTGATTCGCTGCGGACTCTCCGGCGATAGAAGCAAGTTGATCACTCGTAGGTTCCGGTATAACTGCGCAATCCGCAAAAGTATAAGCCGTATCTGCGTTTGGAGAAATCATGAAGAAACTGCTCGAAACCCATTTTGAATTCGGAGTTACTCCTACTATCCGGATTGCAGAACGAAGCACATCACTGGTTGAGGTAACCGCACCTGCGACCAGACCGTCTGCATCACCATTGCTGACCATCATCATGCTGAAATTCAGCGGGTCATTCATGTATTTTTTTTTCGCTTCTTCTGTCATTTTATTATAAAAACGTTCCTGTTCCAGAATTTCTGCGTAATGACTTTCTCTGCTCCGGAAATCCTCGGGTTCCAGTAAGTCATAACCCAACTTGCGAAGATGTCTTTTTGCCAGTGAGACACGTGGATCATCTTTTTCCGGAAGTATAAGTTTCGCCGATTTTGTGCGGCCTATTTCGATAATGCGTTCTTGATATTTGTTGAGTTGCATTACGGTTTTCCTTAAATAAATCTTGTAGACAAAGGTTTAAAATACTCTAAAATGTACGCCATTCTATTGGACTCTTAAAAAAACAGCAACATTCATTACAAATTCCGCAGCGGAAAAAGATGTAAGTTGGCGGGAAAAAATGTTAGCCTGAGTGGCTACTTAACTAGAATTACAAATAATACGCTACTTTTATTTGTTGCACTCGTAAATAGTTGTCATTCCCGTTTCGCGGGAATGACAAACATGGGTGTTATTATTATTTTTACAGTGCCATTTCCTTTGATCAACAACAACCATGATTCCAAAAAAAATCCAGCTGGTAGAAGTTGGTCCGCGTGATGGACTGCAAAACGAAAAGCTTTGGGTTGAAACTGAAATCAAAATTACTTTGATTGAAAAACTTGCACAGGCAGGGTTGACTAAAATAGAAGCAGCAAGTTTTGTCAGTCCAAAATGGGTTCCGCAGATGAAAGACGCTTTTGAGGTGCTTTCGGGAATTGAACGTCGACCGGGAGTGAGCTATCCCGTGCTGACTCCAAACATGAAAGGTTTTGAAAAGGCGGTGGAAGCAGGTGCTACGGAAGTAGCTGTGTTTGGTGCAGCCTCAGAAGCATTTTCTCAAAAAAACATCAATTGTTCCATAGCGGAATCAGTTGAACGTTTCCGACCAATCATTGCAGCTGCACAAAATAGCGAAATTCGTGTCCGAGGTTATATTTCCTGCGTACTCGGTTGTCCGTATCAAGGTGCGGTGCCTGTTACGGATGTGGTAAATTTAGCGGAACAAATGTCTGAAATGGGCTGCTACGAAATTTCTCTTGGTGACACCATCGGTATTGGTACTCCGCTGCAGGCTAAAAAAATGGTTCAAGCTGTCGCAGAAAAAGTCCCTGTCTCAAAACTTGCCCTGCACTTTCATGACACACGCGGACAGGCATTGGCAAATATTTACGCCTGTCTTGAACTTGGTGTGTCTGTTATAGATTCATCTGTTGCCGGTTTGGGAGGCTGTCCATATGCGCATGGTGCAAGCGGGAATGTCGCAACCGAAGATGTGGTTTATATGTTAGCTGGAATGGGTATAGAAACCGGTGTTGAGTTGGAAAAATTGATTGAAGCAGGTCGGTTCATCAGTGATGTTTTTGGTCGTTCTCCCCAAAGCAAGGTTAGCAGTGCAAACTGATATTTCAAATTGTTATCAATGATGGTTTAGTAAAAAATCTGCATTCCACTGCGTGCCTGATTCAGCAATCCGCTAATGATGATGCATTCGTAAATAGTTGTCATTCCCGCTTTCGCGGGAATGACATACATGTGTACCATTTAGACTTTTCACGAGTTCATCAATGATAACATTTCCAGAGACTGTTTATGAGCGTGGTCGTCATGTTTGAAATGACTCAGCACCAAGTTATTCAACAGACTCTCAATTTTAAAAAAATACAGATAATAAGATGAAACTATAAAATAAGAATGAATACAAAAACAGTAAAAAGCGGACAATCCATACTGCGTCTTGAAGATGAACGTTTGTTGCGTGGTCAGGGCAGATTTGTTGATAACCTGAATTATGAAGGGCAGGTTTATTTGCACGTTGTACGCTCTTATCTGGGGCACGCAAAAATATTAAATATTATGACAGAGTCTGCGTGTCAGCAGCCAGGAGTCTTGGCCGTCTTTACTGGAGAGGATTTAATTCGTGACGGAGTTCTACCAATCCCGATGACTTTGTCATACAAACGTCCCGGTGGACTACCGGCTCTTTCTGAGCCTTATCACGCACTTGCTCAGGGGGTTGTACGTTTTTTGGGACAACCTGTAGCCATTGTGATTGCGGAGTCCGCGGCAGTTGCGTTGGAAGCAGGACAGTGCGTTGAGATTGAATACGAAGAATTACAGGCAGTCACTGATTTACAGCAAGCAATATCTCCGGACGCACCTCGATTGTGTGATGAACTTCCGGACAATATTGCTGCAGCACAAACTGAAGGTGATGCAGAAAAAGTTGAAAAGGCTTTTGCCAAAGCTGCTCATGTTACGAGGATGGAGCTGGTTAATAACCGTGTGGTGGGTAGTCCTTTGGAACCACGGGCTTTGCTTTGTGAAATTGAGCCAAAAAGCGAAAATATGGTACTGCATGCAATGCATCAAAGTCTTTCGCGGCTCAAAGCTGTTTTGTGCAGTGTTTTTCAACTAGAAGCAGAAAAGTTGAGAATTATTGTGCGGGATATCGGCGGAGGATTTGGCACAAAAGTAGCCGTACATCCGGAAGATGTTCTGGTCGTTTATGCGGCAAAAAAATTAAAGCGCACGGTCAAATGGACTGCAACACGCAGCGAAGAATTCCAGGCTTCTGTACACGGACGTGACCAAAGAAATTATGCGGAAATGGCCTTTGATTCAAGCGGTAAAATATTAGCGTTGAGATTAAGCACACTTGCCAACACTGGTGCTTATCTCAATAATCCTGCTTTGCTGATTCCACTGGGAATTATGCCCAAGGTGGTCAGCTCGGTCTATCATATTCCCGCTTTGTTTATTGAGACTCGCTGCGTTCTCACAAATACTGCACCAATCGGCGCCTACCGTGGTGCTGGAAGACCGGAAGGGATTTATGCGCTGGAACGTTTGATGGATATGTCCGCACGTGAAATGGAAATTAGCCCTGTTACTTTACGGAAAATAAATTTAATCCGCAGCGAAAGTATGCCCTATACAACTCAATTGGGTGAGGTTTATGACTGTGGTAACTTTCATGAAGTAATGCAAAGTGCCGTCAGTAAAATGGACTGGGACGGTTTTGGAAAACGAAAAGCAGCAACTGAAAAACGCGGTCTTTTGCGGGGACGTGGATTGGCCTGTTACATTGAATGGACGGGTGGAGAATTAGTTGAAACAGTCCGTATTGAAGCTGGCCCAGACGGAAAGGTTAGCCTTTTTTCCGGAACACAGGGCATGGGTCAGGGTCTGGAAACAGTTTTCAGTCAACTGCTTTCCGATCAACTGGAAATTCCAATTGAAGCAATCAGAGTGGTGCAGGGTGACAGTGCCAGAGTAAAAGGATTTGGCAGTTTCGGTTCACGTTCTTTGTTTGTCGGTGGCAGTGTTTTATTGGCAGGAGCGCAGGAATTTCTGGAAAAAGGAAAACAACTCGCGGCAGCAGAACTTGAAGCTGCAGTTGTAGATATGCGTTACCAAGAGGGGCGTTTTGAAGTGGTAGGGACTTCAATTGGAATTGGGCTTTTTGAATTAGCAGCAAAACAGTTTGAATACAGTTTTTCAACAGAAACGGAAAAGGAAGTGGAGGGACGCAGTTGGCCCAATGGCTGTCATATTGCGGAAGTGGAAATTGATCCGGAAACCGGTAGTGTGCGTTTGGTCAGTCACGGATCTGTTGATGATACAGGTAATCCGATCAATCCAATGATTGTTGAAGGACAACTTCACGGTGGGATTGCGCAAGGTGCAGGTCAAGCATTACTTGAGCATTCAGTGTATGATTCAGCAGGCCAGTTGCTAACAGGCTCTTTTATGGATTATGCAATGCCGCGTGCAGATGATTTGCCGTCTTTTAAGACAAATATCTATACAGACGCACCCTGCAAAACCAATCCTCTTGGAGCAAAAGGTGTTGGTGAAATTGGGGTTGTAGGCTCAATTCCGGCAATCGCCAATGCTGTTCTAGATGCACTCTGGGAACATGGTGTGCGTCAATTTGATATGCCTGCTCAGCCTCAAAAAATCTGGAAACTGCTGCAGAACCAGAAAAATGACACAAACTAAGAAATTTGTTGACTCTGTAAACAATAGAAACTAGAGTTTTCCTAAAGATTGTTAAGTTTAACCTTAAAATTAAAAAGTAAAAATTATGACTACACATTTTATTGCACATGAGTCTATCGATACTGTCGGAGTAGTAGTGGTGGATAAAGTTTTGGCTGGACAGGAAGTTTCAGGATGGATCATGGAAACTGACGCAACAGTCATTATCAAGGCACTTGCAGAGGTGCCTCTGGGACATAAGCTCGCGCTTACGGATATCAAGACTGAGGATACAATTGTCAAGTATGGCAATGATATTGGACGAGCTATTGAGGACATTCCAAAAGGTGGTTATGTCCATGTCCAAAACGTAAAGACAAAGAGGTGGTAATGGAAAAATGGCCTCAAACATTTTATGGATACCGCCGCGAAAACGGTAGAGTAGGTGTTCGTAATCACGTTGTTATATTGCCGGTAGACGATATTTCAAATGCAGCGGCAGAAATGGTTGGACACAATATCAAAGGTACTCTTGCGATTCCGCACAGCTACGGACGTCTGCAGTTTGGTGCAGATCTGGATTTGTTTTTCCGCACTATTATCGGTACAGGGCGGAACCCAAATGTTGCGGCAGTAATCGTGATTGGCATTGAACCTGGATGGACTCAGCGTGTTGTGGACGGAATTGCCGCCACCGGAAAACCTGTTTCTGGATTCAGCATTGAAGGCCGCGGTGACATTGCAACGGTCGCAGAAGCATCTCGCAAGGCCCAGGAATATGTCCAGTGGGCAACAGAACTTCAGCGAGAACAGTGTCCGCTTTCTGACCTGTGGATTTCTGTAAAATGTGGAGAATCAGACACAACTTCCGGATTGGGTTCAAATCCCACGGTTGGGAATTTAATGGATAAACTGGATCCTCTTGGTGTGCACCTCTGTTTTGGTGAAACTTCAGAACTTACCGGTGCCGAACAAGTTTGCGCCACACGTGCGGCAAATGATGAAGCCAAAGAAAAGTTTCTCAAAACCTGGAATGATTATAATGACTTTATTCTTGAAAATAAGACGAATGACCTTTCTGAGTCACAACCGACTAAAGGCAATATCGCCGGTGGTTTAACAACGATAGAAGAAAAAGCGTTTGGTAATTTGCAGAAAATAGGACTTAATACAAATTTCATTGATGTGCTTGAGCCTGCGGAAGAACCGACAAAAGGCCCGGGTTTATATTTTATGGATACTTCTTCCGCAGCAGCGGAGTGTGTGACACTTCAGGCCGCAGCCGGTTTTACTGTCCATCTCTTCCCAACCGGACAGGGAAATGTGATCGGTAATCCTATTGAACCAGTGATTAAACTTAGCGCAAATCCTAACACTACTGCGACTATGGGTGAGCATATTGACCTTGATGTCTCTGGAATTCTAAAGCGTGAATTAAACCTCGATCAGGCTGGCGATGAACTGATTAACATAACTGTGCGTACCGCGAATGGACGACATACCTGTGCGGAGTCTCTTGGGCACCGTGAGTTTGTGATGACCAAATTGTTCCGCAGCGCATGATCCGCTTTTCAGTTGTTTGATAAGTTCATGGACGTTGCCGAACAAGTTGTTATTTGCTTTGGTCAGCCGAATGTTCATGAGTCTGCTAAATGGATCATGAGAAGCTTCGTAGAAGAGATTTTATTCAATCTGATGCAAAAAAAATGAAATAATAAATGACTTGACATGAAGCGGTTAAGTGTTAGACTCCAGATCGTTTCAATAATTATCAATCTTCTTTTAAATATATGCAGAAATCATTATGTCTTCGTAGTAATTGAGACAGGAGATTGTGTGTAGAAAAACGCCCTCTATTTTGAGTGTAATGAAATTTAGATTCATGCAGGATTACTTTTTACACTCGAAATGAGACGGTTTTTTTGGTTTTTTATAGGATCGATATTTATTTATTGTTAAACGCTTTTGTTCTGAGAGTCAGGGACAGAACACCGGTTCATAATTCAATTCAGAATTTTGGTTTCCGGATTTTATGAGAAATTTTCTGACAATACCTTAATGGAGATGTATATGAGTTATTCCAGACTCTTGAGCAAGTTATTTTCGGGAGGAAGCCTTGCGGTAGCAGGTCTTCTGCTGATTTTCGGAAGTAATGTCGCCCTAGCAGGCAGTTGTCCTGCTGTCACAGTAGCGGACTCGAAAGGTGTAAAAGCCGGCCAATTTCCGCAGCAGTATGAACTCGCTGAGTTTGAGAAACTGGCAGGCTGCAAACTAAGTTTCAAGGGTAATCCGGACATTGCCAAGCTCAACGGTAAAATCCGTGGCAATCCTAGTTCTGTTCCTTCGGTAGCAGATCGACTGCCTTCTGAACCGTTGGTTTACGCACCGTATGATTCGATTGGAAAATACGGCGGTACGCTGGACGTGTTGTCAAACGCCACTGAGGCAGGGACATCCGACTTCCTTTCCGTACGTCACGTTAACCTAGTTCGTTTCTCTGACGATTTACAGACAATCGTTCCGAATATTGCCAAGGGTTGGAAGTGGAATAGTGATTTCACGCAGTTGACCTTTTATCTACGCAAAGGCCACAGATGGTCTGACGGTGCGCCGTTCACAGCAGAAGATGTTAAGTTTTGGTACGATAACCTGGCGCTTTCCCCACTTATTATGGAGAAGCCGAAGGATTATGTACTTGTCGGTGGGAAACGCATGACAGTCGATGTGGTTGATGCACAGACTGTTGTCTTTAATCTGCCTGCTCCTAAACCTGGACTATTGGCCCACTTTGCGTTTTCATTCGCACAGGGTTTTCAGCCAAAGCACTTTCTAGCTCCATATCATCCGGAACTGAGTGCTAATGCTGACAAGCTTGCACAGAAGGCCGGATTCGAAAATGGTCTTGCAGTGATCAAGGCTTATTTTGGTAATTCAGACTGGACCGACACTCCGTCGCCTCTACTGAATTCTCCGGACAAGGTAGCAAAACTTCCAGCTGACGTGATTCCAACACTGGAAAGTCACATTACCATCACTGATACCACAGAAGGTCGGCATCTCGTAGCTAATCCATACTTCCACATCGTTGACACGGAGGGTAATCAGTTACCTTACATCAGCGAACAGGATGAAATCTATGCCAACGACAATGAGGTCCGTATCCTCAAACTTGTCAATGCTGAAGCGGATTACAAATCACAATCACTTCAACTGCCGTCTGCACCAATCCTGATGGAAAATCAGCAAAAAGGTGATTACACAATCCATCTAAGGCCTGAAATTACAATGGCGAATATTTCGTTCAATGTAACGTCAGCGGATCTTGGCAAACGTAAAGTCTTTGGTGATTTACGTTTCCGTCAAGCAATGTCCGTCGCTATGAACCGTGAAGAGATCAACCAAGTTGCTTTCTTTGGTCAAGGAACACCCAAGCAGTACCTTGGTTTTTCACCGACTCCGGGTTTTGTGGACAAGAAGTGGGAAAGCTATATGATCCAGTATGATCCTGGCATGGCGAACAGGCTACTTGACGAGATTGGTTTGAAAGATACTGATGGTGATGGTTTTCGTGAACTTCCCAATGGTAAAAAATTGGTGATCAATATGCAGTTTTCCACTCAAGGGATAGCCGGACAAGTAGTTGAAATGGTTGGACAAAACTGGTCTGAAGTGGGTATTAAAACTACAGTGAAAGAAGTCACTCCGGACGAATATCGTTCTGCACAATCTTCAAACCAGCTTGATGCTGGCATGTGGCGTTCCGGGCAACCGCTGGCCATCGTGTTAGGTAACAATGAGCTTTGGGTACCACCGTATGAAGGCTATTTTGGTCACCGTACTGGTATGCTGTGGGCTGAATATGTTGACTCAAAAGGAAGCAAGGGTGTGAAGCCTCCGGCTTATGTCACCCAACTGATTGAAGATATTAACGAGTTCCAATCTACAAAAATCGGTTCTCCACGGTTTGAAGAACTTGGAGAACGAATGGTGAAGAACACAGTGACTAATCTGTTGAAAATTGGAATCGCTCAAGCACCGGCTCCAGTTTATCACCGAAATGCGCTCAAGAACTTTGTAGAGTTCAAGACGCACTCCTATGAGTATTACAGGACATATCCTTACCGCGGAACACAGTGGTACTTGGACGAGTAATGTTTGACAATACTTGAACTTAAAAGGCCGGGCTGAATCAATTGTCCGGCCTTTTTTTTATCCGTTCGAAATTTTTCATGCTAAAGTTTCTACAATTCACTTTCATGCGGGCAGTGATGTCACTGTTCACTTTGTTTGCAGTCTCGCTGATTGTGTTTTCGTTGATGGAAATGGTGCCTGGAAACTGTGCTGAACGTTATATTGCCTTCAAAAATACACAGGGACAAACAATCACGATTGAGGACATTCAGGCTGAAGAACGTCGTCTCGGACTGGACAAACCTTTTGTCATACGCTGGGGTACTTGGGTTGGCAAAGTGTTTTTCAAGGGTGAATTTGGTGACAGTTGCATTCTCCGGCTTAATATCAATCAGTTACTGAGTGATAAATTTTGGATCAGTCTCGGAATTGCACTTTCTGCTTTGATTGTTTCCTACATCATTGCCATTCCAGTTGGTATTTATTCAGCTTCTACCAGGAATAAATTTGCTAATAACGCACTCCGTTTTATCAGCTACCTTGGCCTTGCTTTGCCGAATTTTCTCCTGGCGTTAATTATTATGCTTACTTCTACAGTACTATTTGGAGATTCTTTGACAGGACTTTTCTCCAAGGAGTTCCGTGATGCCGCGTGGTCTTTCGCAAAATTTATGGATTTTATGTCACGGGCCTGGTTGCCTATTTTTATTCTCGGCTGGTCTGCGACAGCTTTTGCGATGCAGACAGTGAGGGCACTGATGCTCGATGAAATTGGTAAACTGTATGTCACGGCCGCTTCTGCACGAGGTGTTTTCGGCAGAACCTTGCTATGGCGTTACCCTGCCAGGCATTCGCTGGGACCTGTGATCAACTCACTTGGATTCGACCTTAACCGTATTTTTAATGAACTACCGGTTGTCGCTCTGATTCTGACCCTCACGGAGGCCGGAGCGTTGCTGATTGAGGCGCTGGCACGTTCCAATGATCAACAGCTTGCAGGTGCCATCATTTTCCTACTGACCGCCAGCATTGTATTCGTGAACTTCGTGACTGATATCCTGCTTGCTCTGATGGATCCACGCGTCAGAAAGGGTCTGATCGGATAAGCATATGGGATTCTTCAAAAAAACCAAACAAACTGAAACAAATCAAAAACGAAAAGAAAACTATTTCACTGCTTCACAGGGGCAGTTGATTCGGGCACGCTTCAAGAGCAATCGTACGGCGATGGTTGCCGGATGGGTATTGACAACAATGATCCTGATAGGACTATTTGCCCCATTCCTTTCACCGTATGCTCCATCGATGGCTGGTCGTGACAAACAGTATGAGAATGGTCCGCCTCAAATCCCACAATTCTGGGATGAAAATGGTTTTTCCTTCCGCCCTTTCATCTATGGAACGAACCGTGAGCGCTCGATTAAAACTAATTTTCGCTGGGTAATCTCAATTGATCGTGATGAACGTTACTATGTCCAATTCTTTGTAGAAGGATGGCAATATAGTTTTATTGATATCAATTGGGATCTGCCGGGGAAAATATTTGATGTGGATCTTAAAACTTTAACTTTTAAAACACACCTCTTTGGTACAGACAGAGGAGGCATCCATCTCTTTGGAACAGACAACAGCGGCAAGGATATTTATTCACGCACACTGCATGCTATCTACACTTCCCTCGCGGTTGGATCAATGGGAGTCTTCATTGCTTTTGTGCTGGCCTTGTTGATCGGCGGAATTGCCGGTTATTTTGGAGGTTGGATTGATTCTGTTCTGCAAATGATTACTGATGCAATCAGGACAGTACCTCCAATTCCACTCTTCATGGCACTGGCCGCATTTATGCCGGATGAGTGGAGTGCAGAAACCAGATTCTTTTTCATTGCTACCATTCTCGGGTTGATCGGTTGGCCAACTCTAGCACGCCGCATCCGTACTCATTTGCTCAGCGAACGCAGTCAGGAATATGTCTTGGCGGCAGAACTTTGCGGAGCCTCTTCTGGACATATAATACGAAAACACCTTTTGCCCAGCTTCACGAGCTACATTATCGTTGATCTGATGATCACTTTTCCGTACATGGTACGTTCGGAAACCGCCCTCAGTTTCATCGGTCTCGGTCTAGTTGATCCAGTAAATTCGCTGGGTGCATTAATGCAGAACGTTTCCAAAGCTGATGTTTTGTTGAATTACCAATGGTACTTTATTCCGGTTATCTTCTTTATTGCCTTTGTGCTGGCTTTCGTCTTTGTCGGTGACGGCTTGCGTGATGCTTCTGATCCTTATTCTCACGTTAAGAAATGAGCCTGCTGAAAGTCAAAAATCTTAATCTGCAATTCAGGACTGACGAAGGTCTGATAACTGCTGTTGAAAACGTTTCTTTTGAAATCAACGCAGGTGAGGTTCTGGGTCTGGTCGGAGAATCAGGTTCCGGAAAATCGGTCACTGCAAAGTCGTTAATGCAACTGAATCCTTCCAATTCGGTATACAGTCCCGAAAGCAGCATCAAGCTGGAACTGGAAAGCGGAGGAGTGGATGTTCTCTCACTGAAGAATCCCCGTGAACTGGTTGTTGTTCGTGGAGGTGCAATTTCGATGATCTTCCAGGAACCGATGGCAAGTTTTGCGCCTGCTATCACAATTGGTGCCCAGATGGTTGAGCAGTTAATGATACACACTTCAATGACTAAGAAGGAATCCGCCGCACTGTCTGTTGAAATGCTGGAACGCGTCGGAATTTCCGATGCCGGTATGCGTTTTCATCAGTATGCTTTTGAATTGTCAGGAGGAATGCGGCAAAGAGCGATGATTGCAATGGCACTTTCGACCAAACCAAAAGTTTTGATTGCAGATGAACCTACCACTGCACTTGATGTGACAATACAAGCTCAAGTTCTGGATCTGATGAAAGATCTTGTAAAGGAATTTGGGATGGCAATTCTTTTTATCACCCATGATCTGGGCGTTATTGCCCAAGTTGCAGACCGAGTCGCTGTAATGTACCTCGGAAGTATCGTCGAAAGCGGACCTGTAAGGGAAGTGCTGCAATCTCCCTCGCATCCTTATACAAAAGGATTGCTGAACGCTTTACCCAAGCTTGATGCTCTTGATGAACCATTAACTCCAATTCCTGGCGACATTCCCAGTCCCCTAGAGCGTCCACCCGGATGTGTTTTTCATACTCGTTGTCCTGAAGTTTTAGCTGAGAAATGCGACTCATCCGTACCGCAGCGTACAAATGTTGGCCAAGATCATTCCGTCTCATGTTTTGCTGTGGACTCAACTGGAAAGGCGGCATGACTGAAAAGCCACTCATAAGTATAAATAAGCTGAATGTGGAATTTCCGCTCGGACGTACTCTTTTTGGCAAACCGCCGATGCTGAGTGCCGTCAATGATGTCTCACTTGACATCATGCCGGGTCAGTTTTACGGACTTGTGGGTGAATCCGGATCAGGTAAAACTACACTTGGAAAGGCAATCCTAAGAGCGGTTCACATTAGTTCAGGAGAGATAACTTTTGATGATAGTGATGTAAACTACGATGTAGGCAGCCTGGCAAAAAAGGAGCTTAAAAACTACCGAAAACTGGCTCAATTGATTTTTCAAGATCCCTATGCTGCACTAAGTCCGCGCATGACTGTCCGTGATATAATCGCAGAACCGCTTGAGGTTATGGGACTGACTAAAACCCGTGAAGAAACAGACGAAAGGGTGAGGGATATTGCAGAAAAATGCCGATTAAATCTGGAACACCTCAGACGTTTCCCGCACGCTTTTTCCGGTGGACAAAGACAGCGAATCTCGATCGCCAGAACTTTAGTATGTAATCCAAAATTTGTGGTTGCAGATGAAAGTGTTGCTGCACTTGATGTTTCGATACAGGCAGATATTCTTAATCTGTTGCAGTCACTGCAAGACCAACTGGGATTGACGTTTTTGTTTATCAGTCACGACCTTAGTGTGGTGGCACATATCTGTGACCATGTTGCAGTAATGTACCTCGGAACGCTGGTAGAATCAGCGCCCACACGAAAGTTGTTTGACAACCCCAGCCATCCATATACTAAGGCGCTGCTTTCGGCAATTCCTTCTCTCGATCCGGATGATAGAGGTAAAGCGCAGAAACTTGAGGGAGAAATCCCCAGTCCAGCCAATCCTCCACCCGGCTGTAAATTTCATACACGTTGTCCCATGGCAGAAGATCGCTGTCGTAAAGAAGTTCCACAATGGCGTGAATTGAGCAAAGATCATTACGCCGCCTGCCACTTAGTCTAGTTAAAAAATCTACTCGTTTTAATACAAAAAACCGGAATTTAATCTGCTTATTTGTG
>Ga0209403_10005773_pt1 | contig 12811 bp, 15 predicted proteins | sample ArcticOcean_MG_C_8_FD_187440 | JGI IMG/M metagenome (GOLD analysis project Ga0209403, IMG submission 187440) | Marine microbial communities from western Arctic Ocean - ArcticOcean_MG_CB11_86 (SPAdes) (version 2) | ecosystem: Environmental > Aquatic > Marine > Oceanic | place: Arctic Ocean... | reverse complement strand
TTGAAATTATCACCTTTTTCACCAAAAATTCTGCCGTGACTGAATGTTTTGGTAAGGGGGTATTTATCCCTCCCAAATCTTATATTATTAATGAAATAGATTTTCAGATATTATTCTTGAATTAAAAGATAAATATACAGAATGAGGGGTAAACGTAGGGTACCTAGAAAGAAATATAATTATTATTTGGATCTTTACGATCAGAGTATTATTATAAATCAATGATTATCCCTAACCTACAACCAAAAAAAACCGCGAATTCAATGCGTATAGTTTTGATGAAAAATCTAGAATCGTAAAAAGTTTCTTATGCAATAAGGATAGTAGTGCTCGCAAATCAGACCGGGATATACTTGAACTAGATCCGGAATATTCCAGAGGATGGGAGTCATATGGTGTCCTTCAATTTTTGAGTTTAACCAATGATTTCAAAGGTATTTTCCAAGATCTGGAATATGAAGGCGGAATAAGGGAACCAGAAAATGATGGACAAGATTTTTCACGAATTATTAAATTCATAGAAAACAAAGAGGAGAATATCGATTTCATATCATCCAAAAAATTACTTAGGTTAGGTATTAATTCAAAAAAAACATTTCGAAAAAAATTACCTTAAACGACTTATTGAAATGAGTGCCACGGACAATAACTCAAATAAGGGTCATTCAAGAAAAGAACAGGAAATTTTAAGAGCGTTCCTATTTGAAGAGAAAGATAAAATTAAGTGTGCGCTGTGTCATAAGTTGTTGCCTAGCCAAATCATGATAGCAGCACACATAAAGACAAGAAATAAATGCTCCATTGAAGAAAGGATCGATCTCAATATAGTAATGCCAGTTTGTGAAATTGGATGTGACGATTTATTTGAGAAAGGATACCTTGAAATAGATGGAATGGGTAATATCCTAATCAACAATTCCAAGAAAATAACAAATGAACTTAATGCATTTATGCAACAATACGAAAATAAAAAGTGTCTATTTTGTAACGATAATACGCAAGCATATTTCGAATTCAGAAACACTTTAAGTTAGATTTACCACCCCCTTACCAAACTAATCCACAGTTGTAAATTGTCGAGATAAATACCAGCGAATATTGACCTAGAAAATGACCTCACCCCAATAGTTGTAACACTGCCTACGAGAGTTCTGGAACGACGGGCGAAGCGGAGCGAAGCTCGGAGGCTATGGTTCTTTCGTTTCAGGTGCTGGTGGCCTGTAGCCCAGTGAGCTGTGCGGCCTGATTCTGTTGTAGATATGCCGCCAGCGCTCCACTAGCACTTTAGATTCATCTAGCGTATCGAATCTCTCCAGATTCAAGAGCTCATCCCGTAATTCCGCTCTTAGACCTCGATGCGCTTCTATCCCACGGGCACGCTTTGCCACTGGGATAGAAGCACTTCTACTTCTCTCAGCTTGGACCGGTTTGGTGGGGGAAGATTAAGCAAATGCCGCGAAACTGTAGGGAGATTCATGGTTGAGGCGGTTTATATGAGTGGCGGCGGGAAAGGCCGATGTGCGGGTGCAAACGACTATTTTTACTTGCGTTGCATCTTATGAGCAGCATGTTGCGGTGAAGAGGGGTGAGGTTGATCGAGATATCCTCCTCAGCCGCGCTCAGGCCCCCCCTTGCCCGAGGAGTAATGCCTTGAGAAGCGCCAGGGCGGCGTCTGAGGTCTGCTCCTTGACTGCCACCCGGCCCCCTTCGAACTGATAGCGCCCGCTGTGTATCTCCGATGGCAGGGCCACCGCCATGAACACAGTACCGACGGGTTTGCCCGGTATGCCGCCCCCGGGGCCTGCGATGCCTGTCACGGAAACTCCCACATCCGCCCCGGCCGCCTTTCGCGCCCCCTCAGCCATAGCGCGGGCACACGGGTCGCTGACAGCTCCGTGGGAGATGAAAATACCTTCGGGGACGCTGAGTAACTCCATCTTCGCCTCGTTGCTGTAGGTGATGAAGCCGCGCTCATAGTAACCCGAACTGCCCGGAACATTGGTGATCCGGTGGCCTATTAACCCGCCCGTGCAACTTTCGGCCGTGGTCAGCCGCCATTTTTTGTTCGTGAAATACGGGCCAATCCAGGCCTCGAGTGATTCGTCCACGATTAAACCTCCATTAAAAATTCACGCTTTTTTATAAGTAGCCCGAGCTTCGCCCCAGGGCGAGCAACACCCAGCCGATTCCCCCGGCCATCAGATCATCGGCGACTATCCCCCATCCTCCGGGAAATTTTTCAACCCATCGAAAGGGCTTCCAGATATCCAGGACGCGAAAAACAACCAGCCCCGCGATGATGTGCGCCAGGGTCGGCGCATGGCCCAGAAGGCAGAGAAACTGCCCCACCACCTCGTCCACGATAATTTCGGAAGGGTCTTTCTTCCCGGAGGCGCGTTCAGCATGGCCGGCAGACCATATCGCCACAATTGCTATCAGAGGAAATACCACCACGGGAACGCCGCTTCCCCCCTGGTAGACGGCCCAATAAAGAGCAAAACCTATTACCGAGCCCACCGTTCCGGGCGCGACGGGGGCATACCCGGCGCCGCTCATCGTGGCGATGATTCGCGCCAGGACCGGGGTCGCTGCACTTCTCCCACCCGATGAGCGACTCATAAGCGAGATTTACTTTTAGCCCCGTCGAGACGCGATGAGGTAAATTCGCGAGCCCAGCGGTCCGCCTCCAGCACATCATCGAGATTCCTAGCCGTAGCATTGCGATGCCCGTCAAGGGCCGAGGCGACAAGCGCCGGGATATCCATGAAACTTATTCGTTTTTCTAAAAACGCCGCGACGGCTATTTCGTTCGCGGCATTCAAAACCGCCGGCGATGTTCCCCCTTCGTTCAAAACAGCGCGAGCGTGCGCAAGACAGGGAAACCGTCCGAGATCGGGCTCCTCGAAATGAAGCGCCCCAAGGCTAGCCAGATCTAGACGGGATACCTCGCAGGGAACGCGGTCTGGGTAGCAGAGCGCCTGCGAAATCGAAATGCGCATGTCGGGAACACTCATCTGGGCGAGCATGCTGCCGTCCACGAATTCCGCCAGGGCGTGGACCACGCTCTCGGGATGGATGAGCACATCCACCTGCCGGGGAGCCAGGCCAAAAAGCCAGCGCGCCTCGATGAGTTCGAGTCCCTTGTTCATCATACTGGCCGAATCGATCGTAACCTTGGGTCCCATCTTCCAGGTAGGATGGCGAAGCGCCTCCTCGGGAGTAACCTCATAAAGCGATTCGGCGGGAGCGGTTCGAAACGGCCCGCCCGAAGCGGTCAGGATGATGCGAACCACCTCATGGCTGGCTCCTCTTTCACCCATTGACTGCGCCACGCCCGCATGCTCGCTGTCAATGGGAAGGATGGGAACCTTCTGTTCGCGGGCTCTTCGTGTGACAAGCTCGCCCGCCATGACGAGCACTTCCTTGTTCGCCAGCGCGATGGTGGCGCCCGCCTCAATCGCCGCCAGCGTCGGGTCGAGGCCAGCCGCTCCGACCAGGGCCGAAACAACAATGTCCGCCCCCATACCTGCCGCCACCTCGCGAAGACCTCCGCCGCCGCTCAGCACCTTCACGCCACTGCTTTTCTTAAGATTCGCCGCATTTCCGGAATCGGCAATCGATACCAGCTCCGGGGAGAATTCGCGCGCCTGTTGTGCCAAGCGCTCCCAATTCGATCCGGCGGCCAGCGCCACGACCTCGAATCGATCCGGGTTTTCAGCGATGACGCGTAGCGTATTTTCGCCGATGCTTCCGGTAGAACCGAGTATGGCTACCTTCTTCACGGTAAAGACCTCGAAAAAATCATTGGTCGGTGAACCATCTTAAAAAACAGTAAAACGGGGGCGCGGCCAAGAGCAATCCGTCGATACGGTCCAGAAAACCGCCATGTCCAGGAATACCGGCCCCGGAATCTTTTCTCCCCGCCGCCCGCTTCACGAACGACTCGCAAAGATCGCCAATTTGAGAGAGAACGCCCATCGCCAGAGCGGCAACCAACGCCACCCCCTTATCCAAAAAAGAAAACCAGGCCGCCACGGCCAGACCCGCCAAAATTCCCGCGATGAGCCCGCCAACAGAGCCCTCAATTGTCTTGCCCGGGCTAATCGAAGATGCGAGTTTGCGGGAGCCAAATGCACCTCCTGCATAATAAGCGGCGATGTCGTTCGCCCAGACAACGGCAAACAAAAACAACACCGCCTCTTTGCCCCCCTCGAGCATGCGAAGCCTGACAGCCAGAGCGCAGGCCCCGCCGATCCAAATGAGCCCGAGGAGTGAAGCACCTGCCCCAGCAAGTCCCGATTTTTGATCCTCGGCACTCATCGCACGGACAAAAATTCGCAAAAAGATCAGAGTCAGGGCAAGACTGGGCGTCAGGCCGCCTGCCCAGAATGCGAGGACTAAAATCCCGGCATCAAGGGCACCCTCCCATCGCACGCTCTCCCAACCGCAGCCCGCCATCAGCCCCTGAAATTCCCACGACGCCAATAGGGCCACGATGACGGCAATCGCCAGGAAAACTATTGGGGGGCCATACCAGACAGATAGAATAAGGGGAACGGCAAGCGCGAGAGCACTGAAAAAACGAACCACGGCCAGTTCAGACTTTCGGAGAGGCGATCTGGTCTTCGGTCAGACCAAATTTCCTCACCCGGGATTGAAAGGCGAGAACGGCGGCTTCGAGCTCCCGCTCTCCGAAATTAGGCCAATATAGATTAGTGAAATACATTTCGGCATAAGCAGCCTGCCACAAAAGGTAATTGGAAAGGCGAAGCTCGCCGCTGGTCCGAATCAACAGATCAAGCTCTGGCAAGTCGCTTGTGTAAAGGTTTCGCTCGATGTCACTCTCATCGATTTCCTCGGGGGAAATCTTCCCGGCAAGCGCCTCGCGCGCCAATGCCTGTGCCGCATCTGCGATCTCGCGCCTAGAACTGTAGCTGAGCGCCAGGGTGAGAATCATCCCTTCCCTGTCAGCCGTCTCAGTCATCGCGCGGTTCACCCATTCCTGGGCAAATATCGGCAGATCCTCAACGTGTCCAATGGTGTTGAAGCGAATTCCTTCTTCTAGCATTCGGGAAAGTTCCCGTTCGAGATATTCAGCCAATATTTCCATCAGGGCGTTCACTTCATCCCTGGGGCGACTCCAGTTTTCCAGCGAAAAGCTATAGAGGGTGAGGGCCTTGATGCCCATCGTACTGGCGTGAGAAACAACCCGATCCACCGCCTTGACGCCTTCCCGGTGGCCGACAAGCCGGGGCAAAAAACGCTGTTTGGCCCATCGACCGTTGCCGTCCATGATGACCCCAATATGAGAGGGCATCCGAGACAGGTCAATGCGTGGATCAATGGGGAGGGTCATAAATTTTCCATGGGCGGGTCAGACCTTAAGTATTTCCTCTTCCTTGACGGAAATCAATTTGTCGACCTGGGCAATAAAGTCATCCGTGACTTTTTGAACCTCTCCCTGCCCCTTTCGGAGGTCGTCTTCGGAAATGTTTTTATCCTTCTCCTCGGACTTAATGTCATCGTTAATCTCGCGGCGAATATTCCGAATCGACACTTTGTGCTCCTCACCCATTTTCTTGACCAACTTCACCATTTCCTTCCGCCGCTCCTCGGTCAGAGGTGGAACCGGCACACGAATTACCTTGCCATCGTTTGCGGGGTTCAAGCCAAGCTCGGCTGCTTGAATAGCCTTCTCGATGTTACCCAGTGCCCCGCCGTCATAGGGCTGGACTACAAGCAACTGTGGCTCGGGCACATTTATGGTGGCCAGCTGGTTCAGTGGCGTCATCGTACCGTAATAGTCAACCCTAATATTGCCGACCAAAGAGGTAGATGCCCTGCCGGTCCGCACCCGGGCGCTTTCGACCCTGAGTGCCTCAAGCGTCGTCGCCATTTTTTCTTTTGATTCTGAGATATGGTCTTCGATTGCCATGAATTGCCCTCCGAAATTTCGGCCTCAAGTTCCCTGCACGGCGGTTACGAGGGTTCCCACTTTCTCGCCGGCCACGACCCGGAAAATATTTCCTTCTTTCCTGAGATTAAAGACAATGATTGGTAAATTATTTTCCATGCACAAACTAATCGCAGTTGAATCCATCACCGCTAGATGGCGGTTGAGGACATCTATATAACTCAGTTCTTTGATGAACTCGGCGGTATCGTCTTTGTTGGGATCTGCCGTGTACACCCCATCCACATTCGTCGCTTTCAGGATGCATTCTGCCCCGATCTCCACGGCACGCAGGCTCGCTGCCGTGTCGGTGGTAAAATATGGATTGCCAGTTCCGGCGGCAAAGATGACGACGCGGCCCTTCTCGAGATGGCGCACGGCACGCCGACGAATATAGGGTTCGCAAAGCTCGGCCATATGAATCGCGCTCTGGACCCGGGTACCGACCCCAATTTTCTCAAGAGCATGCTGAAGGGCCAGCGCATTAATGACAGTGGCGAGCATGCCCATGTGATCTCCAGTGGTCCGTTCCATTCCCGCAGCCGCTGCTTCTCCACCGCGGAAGATGTTGCCGCCCCCGACGACAACAGCAAGTTGAAGACCCTTTTCATGAACCTCGGCAATTTCCCTAGCGACGTCGCTCACGACGCCATGGTCCACCCCGAGTCGCTTTTCTCCCCCGAGGGCTTCGCCCGAGAGTTTCAGCATGATTCGCTTGAAACGCAGGTTATTGCCCAATGACTCCTCCTGTCCTAACGATAGCGGAAAGAAAGCAGGTGACACTCCTGTGCATGGCTATTCAGCTTTCTCTTGCGCAGAAAGCTCACCACGCTGGAAACGGGCAAACCGGGATATCTCGATCTGCCCACCTAATTTCTTAGATTTGGCCGACATCCAGCTCTGGATTTTCTGATCCGGGTCCTTCACGAAAGGCTGGTCCATCAGGCAAACCTCTTTGAGATACTTATTGATTCGGCCCTCGACGATTTTCGCGACAATCTCCTCTGGCTTGCCAGTGTCCTTGGACTGGGCCATGAGAATAGCCCGCTCGCTCTCGATGATACTTCCAGGAACCTGATCGGCCTGGAGGTAGAGCGGGCTGCTCGCCGCGATATGCATAGCGAGGTCCTTCGCCATCTCCGCAAAGCCTTCCTTTGCGACCACATCATCGGAGGAGGCACGAAGCTCGACCATCACGCCAATAGCGCCGCCAGGATGGATATAGGCGCTAATGGCACCCGTCTGTCCGTCGGGCACTTCAAAACGATCACCGCGGGAAATTAGGATATTTTCGCCAAGCTTGGTGATGGCCGCCGTAACATCATCTTCAAGCGCCCCGACACCACCTTTGCCAATCGTCCCGTTTTCCTTCACATGTGCGATGACCTTACCTACCAGGGCGGTAAAATCCTCCGTTTTGGCGACGAAGTCCGTCTCGCAGTTCACTTCAACGAGTACGCCCGAGCGCCCATCAGATGCGACCTCGGACTCAACCAGCCCGTCACTAGCCGCGCGACCGGCCTTCTTGGCCGCGTTGGAGAGGCCTTTTTCCCTTAAGTAGATCTTGGCCTCTTCAATGTCTCCATTCTTTTCCTTCAGCGCTTCTTTGCAATCCATGATTCCCGCGCCCGTTACATTGCGCAAGCCCTTGACCATTTGAGCGGTGACTTCCATTGACTCAAAATCTCCTTCCAGCTTCATCGTTAGTCAAAACGAATTTTGATTTGTTGAAATTCCTAAAAAGGCGCGACAGTCCTTTTCACCGTCTATTTTCCCTCATCAGGCTTGCGGTCTGCCACTGGAGCCTGCCCTTCGACCGGTTTTCTTTCGGCTGGCTTGCTCTCATCCGCAGAGTCTTTCTCTTCGGCCTTGGCCGCGGCAAGTATTTCCTGGGCGATAATATCGCCTGCGGCCGCCGCTTCGGCCTTGCCATCCGACCTTAAGGCCACGCCCTCGCTGACGGCATCCGCCACACGCGATACGAAAAGGCGGATCGAGCGCAACGCGTCATCGTTGCCCGGCAGGAGGTAATCGACCCCATCGGGATCGGCGTTGGTGTCCACCATCGACACTACAGGAATACCAAGTTTTCTGGCCTCCCTAATGGCAATGTGCTCATGGCTGGCATCCACGACGAACATCGCTTTGGGAATTGATTTCATATTCTTGATGCCGCCGAGGAATTTGTCGAGTCTGATCCGGTCCTTCTCGCGGCGGCCGGCCTCTTTCTTGGCCAGGAGATCGAACGTGCCGTCCTCTTTCATACTGTCGAGCTCAATCAGGCGCGCGACAGAATTTTTAATCGTGGCGAAGTTCGTGAGTGTGCCGCCAAGCCAGCGGACGGTGACGTAGGGCATCCCGGCCTTCTGGGCTTCCTCGACGACAATTTCCTGAGCCTGAGGCTTCGTTCCAACAAAAAGAACATCGCCGCCCTTGGCGCTCACGTCTTTCAGAAAATCAAGCGCATCCTTAAACATGCGGAGGGTTTTCTGGAGGTCGATAATATAAACCCCGTTGCGAGCCCCGAAGATATAGGGCTTCATCTTGGGGTTCCAGCGGTTGGTTTTATGACCAAAATGCGAGCCGGATTCGAGTAGTTCTCTCAGGGTTACTGATGCCACGGGGGATACCTCCTTTTTCCCGCCTTAGGCAGGCGGGACCATCGCAGCACCCTGGCGAAAGGGGCTGAATTTCAATCAGATTTTTATTTATTCCCCGAACTCCACGCGGACCCGCCCAATGCGGTCGCCGTCGCGTGGCGATGGGAATGTCTCACAAGGGGGTTTTCGATTCAACTCCCGAAAAAATATACGTTTATGTCCTGTAATCAGCGTTAATTGTCACATATTCTCGGCTCAGATCGGTCGTCCAGAAATTGGCGCTGGCATCACCCACTCCGAGCCCGAGCGTGACCGTATACTCATTTTTTTCAAGCACCTCGCGTAGAGATGCGTCCTGCCCACCGATTGGCGAGCCATCCCGGACGATATCAACATCATCGAATTTAAGGTGCAACCTCTCCTGCTCAAGGGCCGCGCCACTGTAGCCGGCCGCCGCGAAAATCCGGCCCCAATTGGGGAGATTTCCGTTGATGGCCGTTTTCACCAATAAGCTCTCTGAAACCGACCGCGCTGCGAGTCGGGCGTCGGCGTCACTCGCCGCACCCTCAACACGGATCTGGACAACCTTCGTCACGCCTTCCCCGTCACGCACAACAGCCAGGGCGAGTTCAAGGCAGACTTGTTTAAGACCAGCCTCGTATCGCTCAAGCGCCTCGCCTCCCTCAACCCGAATGCCAGAGACGCCAGTCGCCGCAAGGATAGCCGTATCGTTCGTCGAAGTGTCACCGTCTATCGTCACGCAGTTAAACGACATATCTGAAGCTGAGCGCAATAACCTCGCTAGCAAATCGGCCGAAACAGCGGCGTCCGTCGTAACATAGGCCAGCATGGTGGCCATGTCGGGCGCGATCATTCCCGCCCCTTTGCTCATTCCACCGATGCGGATTGTGCCCTCAGGCAATTCAACCGAAACGGCATATTCTTTAGGCCGGGTGTCAGTCGTCATGATCGCCTCAGCGGAGGCTGTGCCCCCGTCCTTCGAGAGCCCGGTAATTAGTTCGCCGAACTTCGCTTCCAAGAGTTCCACCGGAAGGTTGGTTCCGATCAAACCTGTCGATGACATGACGACCTCATCGGGCTTACCGCCTAGCACACCAGCGATACCGTCACACAAATGATAAGCATCCGAGAGGCCCGTCTGTCCCGTGCAGGCGTTGGCGTTTCCGCTGTTTACCAAAATAGCCCGAAGGGGCCCCTTGCCCACACGCTCACGGCATAGCACCACCGGTGCGGCGCAAACAAGATTACGCGTGTAGACGCCCGCCGCCTCGGCCGGCGGATCGAACACGATCAACGTTATGTCCGGGCGACCAGACTCTTTAATACCTGCCGTCGCGGCAGAGGCCCGAACACCCCCGGCGGCACATACGCCACCCTCAATTACTTGAATGAAATTTTTCTTCCTCATACCCAGAACCCCGGATGAATCAGGCCCTGCGTTTCCGTAAGGCCCAGAAGAATGTTCATGTTTTGCACCGCTGCTCCCGATGCCCCTTTCACCAGATTGTCGATCGCCGTCACGATGACGAAACGCCCGGTACGCTCATCGAGCGTGAGGCCGATGTCGAGAAAATTACTTCCCGCCACCTGGCTTACGTTCGGAAACGCGCCCTCGGGCATGAGACGAATAAACGCCTCGTTCTCGTACACCTCCTGAAGAGCCACCCACGCACTTTCCCCGGTAGCTCCGCCCACCGCGTCAGCGTATATCGTCGAGAGGATTCCCCTCGTCATCGGAACGAGATGGGGCGTGAACGACACCCGCACCTCGCTTCCCAAGGCGACAGAAAGTTCCTGCTCGATCTCAGGGGTATGACGGTGGGTGCCAATTCCATAGGCCTTGAAGCGCTCGTTGACCTCGCTGAACTGAAGGTCCAATTCCGCCTTGCGCCCCGCTCCCGAGACACCGGACTTCGCATCAATCACGATGGAAGAGGGAGCGATAAGGCCCGCGCGAAGCAGCGGCGCCAGCGCCAGGATGGCACCCGTCGGGTAGCACCCCGGATTGGCTACTAGTTTTGCTCCCCGGACATCGTCGCGATAAAGCTCAGGGATTCCGTAGACGGCCGCCGGAATTCGCTCAGGGCAGACATGCTCAGTTTTGTACCATTGTTCGTAGACAACATGATCCCTGAGCCTGAAATCGGCGGAGAAATCGACGACTCGGAACCCTCGGTCCAAAAGATCGGGAACGTTGTTCATCGCCGTCCTGTGCGGCAGGCAGCAAAAAACGATATCAGCGCCCTCGCAGACATCGGGCTCAAATTTTTGTAATCGGCAAGAAATGACTTTAGTAAGGGCCGGAAAAACTGCTCCGATTTCTTGGCCTGAATAAGTTTCGGATGTCAGGGCACCAACTTCGACGCCGCCATGAGACGCAAGCAACCGCAGCAATTCGAAGCCAGTATACCCCGTGGCTCCCACCACGGCGATCCGATACATTGAACACCCTCCTCCCCGCTAGCTGCGGGAGCTCAGTGATTGAACTCTAAAAAATCGATTTAACCTTTAGTTAACTCCCAACCGTACAACACATTAACAAAAAACAACTTAAAGACTTAATTTATTTCTGTGAATTAATTGTAAATTCACCATACAATTCAAATGTATAAACACGTCGACCCAAAAGTCGTCGAAGAATATACCCATCGCACCTATTATTCAATAAAAAGAAAATCCTAAGAAGATCAGGAAAAGAAACCCCTCTAAAACCCCCATACCTCATTTCTACGACCCCGAAACTAGAAATGAATAGTACAGGGTGGATATTCGTCTTTAGAGGGAGTTTTCATGGGTTTTGTAAACGAGATTTAGAAGAAAGGGGGATGAGGGTGGCAGATTTGAACCACAGGGGACAAATCGGTGACAGAACAATATGGAACAACGCAGAACCAAAGTGTGACTCCGAAGAATACATTGAAACAGGATGATTTTCCTACTCAACACCTTTCGTATTTCTTGCGGACACATTCACGGTCAAGGTCTTGTGCTTTCACAAGTTGGGATGGGGTCATCCGTTTCGCAACAATGTCTCTGTTTTTGAGCGCATCCTTGTTCCCCGATGATGCGGCAATATCAAACCACATATGGGCATAGATATAGCCCTGTGGAACACCTTGTCCCTTTGCGTACATCAAACCCAGGTTGTACTGGGCAGAGACCTTCCCCTGTTTCGCAGCAAGGGTGTACCACTTCACCGCAGTCTTATAGTCCTGTGGAACACCTTGTCCTTTGTCGTACATCACAGCCAGACTGTACTGGGCAGTGGCATTCCCCTGTCCCGCAAGTGTTTTCCACTCTTTCAACGCAGTTGCATAATCATTTCGATCATACGCATCCCATCCTTCCTTAAACCCACCCTCTGCACTCTGGGACGCACCGAAAACCAGTGGGACTAACACAAGCAGAATAAGTTTTCGGAGTCGTGAGAGGTTCATTAGTTGTTCCTTTGCGAAACACTGTGGGATACAGGATGGGTTTTCTACTCAACACCCTTTGTATTTCTTGCGGACACATTCTCTTGCGAGACGTTGTGCATTTTCTATTTGAGAAGGGGTCATCCGTTTCGCAATAATGTCTCTGTTTTTGAGCGCATCCTTGTTCCCCGATGATGCGGCAATATTAATCCACATATGGGCATAGACATAATCCTGAGGAACACCTTGTCCCTTTGTATACATCAAACCCAGATTGGACTGGGCACGGACATACCCCTGTTCCGCAGCAAAGGTGAACCACTTCACCGCAGTCTTATAGTCCTGTAGAATACCTCGTCCTTTTGCGTACATGAAACCCAGATTGGACTGGGCAAAGGCATTCCCCTGTTCCGCAGCAAGGGCGTACCACTTCACCCCAGTCTTATGGTCCTGTGGAACACCTTGTCCGTATGCGTACATCACACCCAGATAGTACTGGGCACCGGCATCCCCCTGCTCCGCAAGTGGTTTCCACTCTTTCAACGCAGTTGCATAATCATTTCGATCATACGAATCAAGTCCTTCTTTGAACCCACCTTCCGCACTCTGAGACGCACTGAGACCCAGTGTGACAACCACCACAAATAGAACAAATTTTCGGAGTCGAGAGTGGTTCATCATTTGATCCTTTGCGAAACACTGTGGGGACAGGATTGAAATATAGAGAAACGACTATAGACATTTGGTCAAAATAATCCACGCATCAGTCTATCGGACATTGAGAGGGGAGACCTTCACACCGTTCTGGTAGGTTCCTTTTC
>Ga0209403_10005768_pt1 | contig 12816 bp, 14 predicted proteins | sample ArcticOcean_MG_C_8_FD_187440 | JGI IMG/M metagenome (GOLD analysis project Ga0209403, IMG submission 187440) | Marine microbial communities from western Arctic Ocean - ArcticOcean_MG_CB11_86 (SPAdes) (version 2) | ecosystem: Environmental > Aquatic > Marine > Oceanic | place: Arctic Ocean... | reverse complement strand
CTACGGTCTTTTTCGCCGGCGCCTTCTTCGCTACCGGCTTCTTCGGGGCAACCTTCTTCACAACGGACTTTTTAGCAACTGACTTCCTGGCCGCCGGCTTGGCAACTGGTTTCTTCTTGGCAACAGGTTTACGGGACGGCGCCTTCTTCGCGGCCGGTCGGCGGCTTGCCCTTCGGTTTCGCCTTGTCAGCAGGTTTTTTCTTTACGGCAGTTTTGGTAGCCATCGTCAGGCTCCTTCTGATAATTTCGGTGATCTGGGAGTACGCTAAACTACTCAAGTTCATTGAATAACGACTGCCAAGTAACGGCTCAAAATTAATAAAGTCTAAATTTCAGTGGCATCGCGGACGCCGCGTCAAGCCCGGGAGCGGCTCTTTTTATTGGCGCAGGTGACGGCGATCGTGATCAGGGCGAAGCCGATTGCGCTGCCCCAGCCAATGGGCTCGTCCAATATCCACGCTGCGAAAAGAATTGCGGTCAACGGATTGCACCCAACGGCGATGGCGGCCTGTGTCGGGGTCACAAGTTTGTAGCCGCTGATAAAACACCAGAGCATCACCGCCCCGCCCGGTATCGCGAGAAACAGCAATGCACCCCACCCTTTGATGCTCAGATCCAGGGACCCTGAAAACGGGGTGCCAAAAATCAGGGCAAGCGTGAAAAGCGCGAGCGATCCCAGAAACATCGACCACGCCAGCATGGCTAGGCCGTCGTATTTCATGACATAGCGCTTGGCGAACGCCGTATAGGCGGCTGAAAACACCGTACCGATTGCCATGATCACGTCACCGCGCAGCGCATTTGGCGGTGAATTGACGTCAAAGCCGATCGCGAACCAGACGCCGGCAATGGCGAGAACAACGGCAACAAATTTCCAGGAAGTTATCCGCTCTATCCGGAATATGGCGGCGAGCGCCATCGTCACCATCGGCATACAGGCATAGATCAGCGCGCCGCGGGCCGACGTCGTGTCTTCAAGCGCGCGGGCGAAGCAATAGGGAAAGCCGGCAAAAAATATCAAGGCCAGAACGACCAACCCCAACCGGTCACGGGGATCGACCCGAAACCGACGCCCCTGATAGGTAACGATTGCGATCAAGCAGGTGGACGCGATCAGATAGCGCACGCTCGCCAGCGTAAACGGGTCTGACTCGGCGATCACAAAGCGGGTCGTCACCACCGTCAACCCGCCAATGGATGCCGACGCACAGACGAGCGTCATGCCCAGCAGCGCCTTGCGATCTATGGCCAATATACAGTCCTGAAAGTCAGTCGTAGGCCCTATCGCCGAGCACAGCTTGCCGAAACCGGGCCCTGATCGCGGTGCCGTCCCGCATCGGCAGAATCATCGGTACCGCGTCGGTCGTCACCTTGATGTCGACAAATACCGGACCTTTGGTTCGGTACAATAACGGCAGTGCGGTCTCGAGGTCTTTTTTGGTCCAGACCGTGGTGGTTTCGGCAAAACCAGCAGCCGCCGCCATACCGGCGAGGTTCACGCCATGGCTGGTATGGGTCTCCTGCATACCGGTTTCGCCGTAATGCTGGTTATCGATGATACAGACCGCAAGATTTGCAGGGGCCGCAACGCCGATGGTCGCAAGCGCACCAAGTCCCATCAGCATCTCGCCATCGCCGGTAAGCACCATAACGCGCCGGTCGGGCTGGGCGCGGGCGAGGCCGAGGCCGGTCGCGGCAGCGCCGCCCATTCCGCCCCACAGATAAAAATTATTGGGATGATCGCCCACTGCCGCAGCATCCCAGGTGGTGGAACCGAGGCCTGTGACCATCAGCATGTCGCCCCGGTCTTTGACGATCCGGGCAACGACGGCGCGCCGGCCAAGTGTGATATTCTTCTTCGCCGCCATTATTTTCGCCAGTCCTTGAAACCGATAATCCGCTGGCCGATCAGGACGGCAACGGCACGATAGGTATTGAAAGCGATCTGGGACGCGGCGTAGACGGTTTCAGACAAATCATCGGGATCGTTGACGTGATAAACAATCACCCCCGCGTCCTCGAGAGATTTTTGCGTGCCCTGCCCCATCGGGATTTGCCACGGATTAAATTCACCCCATTCGCCCCGCATGGTGACCAGCATCAGCAGAGGCGATCGCGTTTCCTCGATGATCGACAGCATGTTTATGCAATTGCCGACACCGGAGGACTGCATCAGCAGCGCGCTGCGCTCGCCCCCGAGCCACGCCCCGAGCGACAGGGCGACGCCCTCCTCCTCTGTGGTCAGTCGGGTGGTCTTGATACGGTTATCGGCCAGGCAGGACTTGATGAGGTCCGAATGTCCCGCGTCCGGCACGTAGCTGACCTGTCCGATATCGGCGTCTTTCAGCGTTTGAAAGATTTCCGCCGGCCAGGTCACCGCTGCCGCCTTTTTTTTCTTCGTTGCCGCCATGGATAATCCGGAATTGTGGATAAGTGTGACGCGAAACCGCGCTGCCATCTATTATCCGCTTCGCCGCAACAGTACAATCTTCAACGAATACGAAACGAGGCGCCCGTGGGACAGATTCAAGCAAACGGCATTAACATCAACTATGTCATCGATGGCCCCGACGGTGCGCCATGGGTGACATTTGTCACTGGCATTACCAACGACATTGCGATGTGGGACGATCACATCCCGGTGCTGAGCGAGAATTTTCGGCTTTTACGGCTGGATACCCGCGGGCATGGCGAATCGGACGCCACACCGGCGCCCTACGCGTTCGATCAGCTCAGCCACGATATTGCCGGCGTCTGGGACGGTTTGGGGATTGAGCGCAGCCATCTCGTCGGCATCGGGCTCGGCGGCATGACGACAATCGCCACAGCGCTTCGCATTCCCCAACGCGTGTCGGCTATCGTGCCGACGGCCTGCCGGGTGGAACTTACGCCGGAATATGCCGGGATCTGGGCGCCGATGTTGGAAAGATCCACTGCCGAGGGTATCGACGGCATAGTCGACATTACCGCTTCACGATGGTTTCCCGAGGCCTTCCGCGACGCAAATTCTGAAAAGATGGACGCGGTGCGCGCCATGATCCGGCGTACTTCTGTGGACGGCTATCACGGCTGCATCGGGGCGCTACAGACCGTGGCTTTTGGCGACCGGCTTCCCGAGATTCAGATGCCCGCCCTGTTCGTATCAGGCGCCCTGGATGCAATCGGTGGGCCCGCTGACGTGATGCGGGACATGGCCCAAATGGTTCAAAACGGACAACACATCTCATTGGCCGGTGCAGGACATATCTGTAACATCGCCAATCCGCGCGCTTATGAATCCGCATTGCTCAGCTTTTTTGAATCGCTGTAAGAGGTACCGGACATGTTCAAACCGCTAAATCCCGAAGGCGTCGCCCTGCCGGCCCGCAAATATGTGCACACCTTGACCGTGCCGGCAGGCTACAAGCTACTCAGCGTTTCCGGCCAGGTCGGTACCCTGCCCGACGGCAGCATCCCGGACGGGATTGAGGCGCAATCGGAGGCTGCCTGGGCCAATTGCCTGAAGTGTCTCGAGGCCCATGGCATGGGGATCGAGAACGTCTACAAGGTGATGCAGTATCTCACCGATCCGCGGCACCGCGACGCCCATTTCGCCATTCGCGACCGTTATCTCGGCGATCACAATCCGACATCGACGCTGCTGTTCATTTCCGCCCTCGCGCAGCCGGAAATGCTTGTCGAGGTCGAAGTATTTGCTGCCGGGCCAGAATGAACCGTCGGTATTTACTCCTTGCCACGGCCATCGCGTTCCTGACATCGCCGGTGGCCGCGCAGAAAAAAATCCCGGTCGACCTGGAACTGTCCTTTGTCGTCGACGCCTCGGGCTCGATCGATCAGGAGGAAATGCAGCTGCAACGTCAGGGCTACGCGAACGCTCTCGCCAACCCCGACGTCCTCAAGGCCATTGATGGCGGTTTTCTGAGATCAATTGCGATTTCCTATATCGAGTTCGCGGCAGATGAGTGCGTCTGGCAATGGGTCAAATGGGTGAAGATATCCGGCCTGGCATCCGCCCAGGCCACGGGCGCACAAATTCTCGCAGCGCCGCGCGAATTTTGCTCGGGCGGCAACGCGATCGGCGACGCCGTCGCGTTTGCGACCAAATCGACCCTGGAGAACGGATTCGACGGAACGCGAAAAGTCATCGACGTGTCGGGCGACGGCCCGGACACCACCGGGCTGTTGGCCGTCGAGGATGCCCGCGCCGATGCCTTGGCAAAGGGTTTCACCATCAACGGGCTGGTGATCAACCGTCCATCGATGCCGCAACTGGCCGACTATTACCGCACCAGTGTCACCGGCGGCCCGCGATCTTTCGTTATCAAGGCGGAAAACCGGCGCGCATTCGCCGACGCAATCGTCAAAAAGCTGATCCTGGAAATAGCCGACCGGGTGCCGGACCGGCAACAGGCAGCGCATTAATCCCCCGCAACCGCAATCATGTCGATCTCGATCATCATGTCGGGATGGGCGAGGCGGCTGACCTCGAACGTCGTCGATGTCGGCCAACCGGGGCCGAAATACTTCTCGCGGATATCAGTGCATTCGAAAAATGCGTCTATATCGATGACGTAAGTCACTGCTTTCACAACGTCTTCCAGCGATGCCCCAGCGGCTTCCAGCGAATTCTTGAGGTTCTGGCCGACCTGTTCGAACTGCGCGCGCATGTCGCCCTTGCCGACCGTATTGCCGTCCTTGTCCCAGGCAAGTTGGCCGGACACGAAGATCATCCGCTTGCCCTCGACCGATACGGCGGCGGGAAACATGGGTTTGCCATCCCGGATTCGGGCGTAAACGCTATCGGGAGTGTGGTTTTCTCTTTTCGCAGACATGTGTTCTTCTCCTGTTCGGGTTTGCCTGATGATATGTCCCCATGAACTTTTGCGAACCGTCCTCATTTTTCTCGCCGTCGTCGGCGCATCAGCCGCAATTGGAGCGCCGTCGAACGATAATGCGGCGCCGCCTATCCCGTTGTTCGAGGCCGCCATGTCGCGCGGCGATGTCCTGCTTGCCGCCGGCGACAACACTGGCGCCGAACAGCAGTACCGGGCCGCGCTGCAGCAGGCGCCGGCCGGGGAGGCGCGCGCCGACGTCCTCCACAAGCTCGGGATAGCGCTTGCCCATCAGGCCCGCTTTATGGCGGCAGAACCGCTTGTTTCCGAAGCCGAAAAGATAGCCCGGGCGGGGCGGGGCGGTGTGCTGCTCGCGGATGTGTTGCGGGCCCAGACAGTGATTCTGTATCGAACTGGCCGCATAGACGACGCCCGTGTCGCCTATCGGGAGGCAAAGCGAATCCTCGAAGCCAACGCCAATGCATGGAAGACCGACGCAGACAAATCCACCTGGCGGCACACGCCGTCAAACTGGCGTTTCGTCGAAGCATACGGGCCGTTCCGCCGCATCAAACGCACGATGCTGGACGACACCGGACACAACGTCGTCGTCCATTACCGCATCGGTCGGACGGCTACCCTGGTTTCGGTTTATGTCAGTGTCGACCGGGACGTGCCGCTCTCGGGCGAGTTCGAGGCAACAAAGCATGAGATTATGCGGCAATATTCGGACGCGAAACCGCTCCGCGACGGTCCGAAGACAATCGCAGGTGAGACGGGATTTGAGACGGTTCTCGATTTGCCGCCGTCAAAGAACGGCAAAATACGCCGGACCTCGCTGAGCGCATTCAAGCGCGGCAACCTTTTGATCCGGATACGGGCAAGTTACCCGGCGGCGGAGTCGCAAATTCGGACAGGTCAGGTCGATGCCCTGGTCCGCACGGTCATGACCCAGTAACGTGCGCCGCTATTTGCCGGTGAATTTGGGCTTGCGCCGTTCGGAAAACGCGGAGATGCCTTCGTTGTAATCGTCGGTCCAACGGAGCTTTTCGTAGGAATGGCCTTCAATTTCCAGCGACGTCTTGAGCGGCGCATCATAAGCCGAATTCAATACTTTCTTCAGCGACGCCAGTGCGATCGGCGATAGTCCGTTCAACTGCCCGGCATATTCCTCGACCATCGCCACCAGGCCATCGGCATCGTCGGCAACATCGGTCAGAAGCCCCCAATCGAGGGCCTGCGGCGCCGGAATGCGCTTGCCGAGCATGACCATATCCTTGGCGCGGGTAAGCCCCGCGATACGCGCGACCCGGACGCTGCCGCCAGATCCAGGCATCTGGCCGAGCGAACTTTCCGGCAGGCCAACCAGGGTGTCTTTAGTCGCGAATCTGAAATCGCAGGCCATGGCGAGTTCGAACCCGACGCCAAATCCGTATTTTTCCATCGCAACGATCACCGGCTTCTCCGCGCGTTCGGGCGCGCCGATGTTCCAGTGCAGGTCCGACATCTTGTTCTTCGGAATATCGGGAAACGCCTTCACATCCCCGCCCGACGTGTAGCACCCGTTCGCCCCCTTGATCACGATGACGCCGATATCGTCGTCCTCATCCATCTCCTCGATCAGCGCACGGATCTGTGCGCGGCCGGTATAGGACACGATGTTCAGCGGTGCCCGGTCGAGTATGAGATAGCCGATACGCTTATCCGCATCGATATCGACACGCAGCCCATCGAGATTTTCGAGGACCGAAGCGCGCTGCCGGGCATAATTCTTTTCTGCCATTTTCTTGTTTCCTGTCTAAAGCGTGGTTTCGAATTCGGGTAGCGTTTCATAATCGCCGTCGCGCAAGAAGCGGCGCAACAGCTTGCCGGCAGCGGATCGGGGTATCTGCTTCACGAAAACATAGGCACGTGGCCGCTTGAACCGGGGCAACGCACTGTCGAGGCACCAGGTATCCAGGGCCTCCGCGCAACAATCAGGCGACGCCGGTTCGACAAACGCGACGACCTTCGATCCCATCCGGTCGTCCGGCAGCCCGATCACCGCGACCTGCTCGACCAGCGGCGATTTGGCGAGCACGTCCTCAACCTCTTCGGGATAGATGTTTTCGCCGCCGGAAATCACCATGTCGTCGACCCGGCCAACGACGAAAAGCTCCCCGTCCTTGTCAAAATAGCCAAGGTCGCCAGTGAAATACCAACCGCCGCGGATCGATTTCGCGTCGGCGTCCGGTCGTTTCCAGTATCCGGCGAAGGCCTCCATGCCATCCATCGGAGCAATGATTTCGCCGGATTCGTCCGGCGCAACGACATCATCCGGTCCACTGCCGCCATCGGGGTCGGCTGTAACCACACGGATGATCTGGCCAAGACCGGCTCGCCCGGCACAACCGGGCTTTTCAGCGACGTGATCGCAGACCGCAAAGCAGAATATTTCGCTGGAGCCGTAGAAATTGAGAAAATGACGCGGCGCGAATTCCCGTTGGCACAAGGCGGTGAGGGCCGACGTCATCGCCATGCCCGCATAGGCGATATTCCGGACTGCCGACAGGTCGAATTTGCCACGCTGCGGATGATGAAGCATGTCGTGAAACATCGTCGGCACCAGGAACAACGTATCGACCTTTTCGTGCTGGATGAGCTTCATCGCCGCTTCGGCGTCCCATGCCGGCAGACAGACCAACGCTCCATTCAGCAGCATGCCCATCAAGATCGACCGGATGCCCATGGTGTGAAACATCGGCATGACACCCAGCGCCGATTCCCCGTGCCGGTAATAAAGCTGCGCGACGCAATGGGTGGCCGCCAGACGTTCGGCGCGATGGGACCGGGGAACGCCTTTTGGCCGGCCAGTGGTGCCGGAGGTGTACAACATCAGACAGATTTCGTGCTCATCCGCATCCGACGGGCTCTCGAGGGCTTCGGATGCAAGCAGGGCGTCAAAATCCCCGTCGTCAATATCGAACGTAATTACGCCGGGTCCCGAATACAGGCCGACCGCTACGCCGGCAGCCTCGCGCGATCTATCTTCGAACGCGAAGCCGACGGCATTCGCATCGTCGAGCACATAGGCGATTTCTTCCCCGCTGGCGCGCCAGTTGAAAGGCGTAAAGATCAGGCCAAGAATCTGGCAGGCCCAGTACAGCGTCGCGGTCTCGTAGCGGTTGGAGAGAACGGCAACGAAATGGTCGCCGGGTTTAAAGCCGCGGAGCTTCAGTCCTCCGGACACGGCGCGGACATCATTGTACCAGTCCCCGAAATTGCGTCGGATCTCACCATCGACAATCGCCAGAGCGTCGGGTTCGCGCAGCATCTGGCGGTAAAAAAGAACGCCGAGATTCATTGCCCACTCGCCTGCAATATCGCCTGCACGATCTGTTCGTATCCGGTGCAGCGACAGATATGACCGGACAGCATGTCGCGGACCTCATCCTCGTTCGGCTTTGGGTTTTCCTGCAGAAATTTCGTCGACGACATCAGGATACCTGCCGTGCAGAACCCGCATTGCAAGGCGCCGTTTTCATTAAAGGCCTTTTGTAAAACGTTCAACGTGCCATCGGCCTCCGCGAGCCCCTCGACGGTCTGGATTTCAAGCCCGTCGCACTGGACCGCATAGCGCAGGCAGCTGCGCGTTGCAGCACCGTCGATAATTGCCGTACATGCACCGCAGACACCGTGCTCGCACCCGACATGGGTGCCGTAAAGACCGAGTTCATGGCGCAGGAAGTCCGTCAACAACATGCGGGGCTCCGCGAAGCCGGAAACAGTCTTGCCATTCACAACCAACGTGACGCGCTGTTTCTGATCGGGCTTAATCCGAAGCATCAGGCAGCCTCCCGCTGTCGCGTCGCGTCTGTAAACGCTGCCATCAGCACGCGCGCGCCCAGAACCCGAACAAGTTGACGCCGGTAATCTGCATTAGCCTGCAAATCGATCATTGGGTCTACCGTCTCCGCGATTGTGTTCGCAATGTCCTCGGCCGTCGCCACAGTGCCCGGCTTGCCGACGAAAGCACCGGTTGCGGCGACGAACGGCCTATCTTCGACACCGCCGAGGCCAAGCGACAAATCGGAGATGTTGCCGTCGCTGCCAATTGTCGCTTCCGCCGCGACGGCAGTGATCGCGAAATCCCCGTGCCTCTGGGCGATTTCCTCAAATGCGTACCCGGTCCTGTCGCGACGGCGCGGCCAGGTAAGACCGGTGATCACCTCGTCGGCGTGACGATCGGTGGTCAGCAGCCCAAGAAAGAATTCCCGGGCCGGCATATCGCGCTTGCCGCGCGGCGATTGCAGCGTCACCGCGCCCGAGAGCGTGACCAGCGCCAAAGGTATTTCGGCGCTGGGATCAGCGTGAGCGACCGATCCGCCGAGCGTTCCCCGTGAACGGGTCTGGTAATGGCCCACATTCGGTAATGCCAATGCCAGCAGCGGCACGTCCGCCATCAGCGCCGGATACTGCATCGCCGCCGCCTGCCGGACCAACGCACCGGTCGACACCGTCGCATCGCCGACTGTGATATTTGCCAGATCTTCCAACCCGTTGATGTCGATCACCGCCTTCGGCCGTACAAGCCGCATATTCAGCATCGCCCCAAGCGACAAACCGCCGGAAATGATGCTGGCATCGCCGCCGAACTCCTTCAGGAGTTCCAGTGCTTCGTCGACCGTATCCGGCCGGCAATATTCGAATGCGACGGGCTTCATGGCTTACCGCCTCCAAACAGGCGACGGAAGAACCCAGGCCCCTGATCGCCGCCGTCCCCGCTGGATTTCAGCCGCCGCTCAAATCCGCGGAAGAACTGGCCGATCAATATTTTCGTCACCGTGCCGAGCATGCGCTGGCCGACGGCCGCGACTTTACCGCCTACATTGGCGCGGTAGCTGTAGCTCAGCCGCGTGCGCCCGTCTCCGAGCGGCTCCAGCGTCACCCGGCCCTCGCCGGCACCGAAGCCCAACGCGCCGGCTGCCTTACCGACAAGACGCACGCTTTTCGGTTCGATCTTGTTCCGCAGGTCGATTTCGGCGCTGTAAACTCCTTTGATTCCCGCAACGCCGATGACAACTTCGGCGGTAAAGCTGTCATCACCCACTTGTTCCAGCGCCTCGCAGCCGGGGATGACCGCGGCCAGCGTATCGGGATCGAGCAACAGATTCCAGACATCTGCGGGCGGCGCGGACAGCTCTACCGAACCTTTTCCTGTAAGGCCGCCTTGAACGGCGCCGGCTTCCTGCGGTCTTTCGCCGGTTTTTGCGCGGGCCGCACCGGCGCGTTCATACTCAAGCCCGTTCGCCATCGACCAGGTTTTGTTCAGGGTCAGCGGCAGCACGATATCGAACGTCCCCAGCGCGTCGGCGGCTGCATTGGCGATCGCCGTCGGCGCGAGCATCGACGAGCCATCCCCCATACCCTTTGCGCCGAGCGTATTGTGCGGCGACGGTGTGTTGAAATGCCCGATTACTACCTTGGGCACCTCGGGCGCGGTGATGCACAGGTAATCCGCGAACGTACCGGCCTGCGGGTTGGCGCCCGCGTCATAGACGAATTCTTCCATCAGGGCGCCGCCAAGACCGTGGGCAAAACCGCCGTAAATCTGTCCCTCAACAACCAATTCATTGAGTACATTGCCGACATCGTGAACTGAAACATATTTGACGATTTCGATCTTGCCCGTTGCGCGGTCGATTTCGACGGCGGCGAGGTCGAACACGTAACCGAATGTCACAGCACTCGCGACCCGGTCCTGTTGGTCCGGCGCCTCCAGCATCGGCGGGCTCATGATCGTCGTCTCGAACATGCCGGGATCCATGCCTTCCGGTAATCCAGCGGGATGCCAGTGGGTCTGCGCCGCCACACGCCGGATTGGCAACGCCTTTTCGGGAACCCCGACAACACGTGCCTCCCCGCCCACAAGCTCGATATCCTCCGGCGCAACTTCAAGGTTTTCAGCCGCGATCAGTTTGATTTTTTTCGCCACTTTTTCAGCGCTGTCGGCGATCGCACCGACCACCACCGACGAGAACCGGTTTGCGTAATTGCCCGACGCGAGCGACCAGGCGCTGGTCAACGTGTCGACTTCGGTGATCACGTCGATCTGGTCCGGCCGCAAACCAAGCGCATCGGCAACGACCTGCGCCGCGACGGTCTGATGGCCCTGGCCGGCAGGTGTCGAGACCGTTTTCACGGTCACCGACCCGGACGGATCGATGGAGACAGTCGCGGACCCGAGTCCGCCCGACCGGCCACCCGCCTTTGCCCTTTCCTCCGGTGTCTGCGCCAGCGTCACATAAGCCATGTTCGAACCCGACGGCTCTATCCCTGCCGCCATACCGATGCCGAACAGCTTGCCCGCTGCCCGTGCATTTTCACGCGCTGCTTTAAGCTCGTCATAGGCTGCGAGCTCGAGAGCCTGATCGAGGCCCGCCTCATAATCGCCGGAATCATATATCGAGCCGGCGGGGGCCTCATACGGAAACTCGTCCGGCTGGATAAAGTTCCGGCGCCGAATTTCAGCGGGATCGATGCCAAGTTCCTTCGCGCCTGCCTCCATCACGCGCTCCAGCGCATAATAGAACTGTGGCCCGCCATAGCCGCGGTTAAGCCCGATCGGCGTCATATTAGTGACCACCAGCCGGTTCTCGACGAAAATATCTTTTACCCGGTAGCAACCGTTCGACGCCGAATGCATCCGGTAGACAGATGCCGGCTCCGGGGCGCGGACATAGGCCCCGACGTTCACAATATTGTCGAATTTGAGGCCCAGTAATTCGCCGTCATTCGAAAATGCGGCTTCAACCCTGTCCGCCCGGTCGGCAGCGGCAGACGCGCCGATCAGGTGTTCGAGCCGGTCTTCAATCCATTTCAGCGGACATCCGAGCAGTTTGGAGCAAGCCGCAAGCAGGACCATATAAGGGAACATCGCCTGCTTGATACCAAAACTGCCGCCGGAATGCGGCGCGGTGATCAAACGCAATCGGTTGCCCGGGACACCAAGCGCGCCGGTCATCAGTGCATGCAGAATGAACGGCCCCTGAAAATTAGACCAGATTGTATAGCGGTCGGGCTGGCGTTCGAAATTCGCGACGATTCCGTAAGTTTCCATCGGCGTCGACGAATAGCGCGGATAGCGCCATTCCAGTTTTACTATTTTGTCGGCTTTCGCAAACGCCGCATCGGGATCGCCGTATCGGAACGTACGGTGATGAACCTCGTTCGAGCCGACATCGTCATGCAGAAGCGCGGCGCCGGGCTGCAAGGCTGCGACGGGATCAGCAACGGGCGGGAAGGATTCGTATTCAACTTCGATCAGTTCCATCGCGTCTTCGGCAATATAACGGTCCGCCGCCGCAATCACCGCGACCGGTTCACCGACGTAGCGGACTTTGTCGACCGCAATGGGATAAAACTTGATCGGCACACGGACGGCGCTAGGAATCGGGTTAATCGCGTCAGCGATATCCGCACCCGTGACAACGCCGTATACGCCGGGAAGCGCTTCAGCCTTGGACGTATCGACAGATATGATGCGGGCGTGGGCATGGCTTGACCGCAGAATTGCGGCATGCCGAATTCCCGGCACCGGCTCCATATCGTCGATGAACCGGGCATTGCCGGTCAGCAGCGCGGCATCCTCCTTGCGGGGATACCGCGCGCCGATCCAGCGGTCAGGTATTTCCTGTTCGGAGATGAGGCCAAGCCTTAACGGTTGTTAAGCGCCACTGCGGCCGAGCAATAATCCGCGACCATGGCATTGAGCATCTTGGAAAGATCTTCGTTGGCAAGATTTCCGGCGTCGTCGAAGGCTGCCGGCGCTTGTGCCAGGGTGAACATCTTCGGATATACCCAGGTGCCAAGCGATTCGAACGAAGGACGAAGGCTCAGCAGGCCGCGCACACCGCCGACGAGCGACGGGCTTGCCGACGACAACAGGATCGACTTTTTATCGAGCGGCATCGGCTGAATCCGCGACAACCAGTCGATCGCATTC
>Ga0209403_10005766_pt1 | contig 12817 bp, 10 predicted proteins | sample ArcticOcean_MG_C_8_FD_187440 | JGI IMG/M metagenome (GOLD analysis project Ga0209403, IMG submission 187440) | Marine microbial communities from western Arctic Ocean - ArcticOcean_MG_CB11_86 (SPAdes) (version 2) | ecosystem: Environmental > Aquatic > Marine > Oceanic | place: Arctic Ocean... | reverse complement strand
ACCGGTCCGCGAACTCTTTGATAATCCGGCATCGTTCGACGAATGGGTGACGGATTGGCGCGCTCGGCTCACACGGGATACGCGGGACGATTTCAAAAGGAAGGAAGCTATGCGAGCATCCAATCCGGCTTTCATTCCCCGGAATCACCGGGTCGAACAGGTGATTGCAGCTGCGCTTAGCGGCAATTTCGGGCCGTTCGAAAAGCTACTTACGGTATTGTCTCGTCCCTTTGAAGACCAATCAAAAAACGCAGCCTACCAGGACCCGCCCCGGCCGGAAGAAGTAGTGTACCAGACATTTTGCGGTACATAAGATGTGCATGGCCAGATACTAATTCACTACACAGAGAATTTAAAAAGGAGCCTAAAGCGCTGTGCTTCGAAATCATTGGATTCCCTGAAGACTCAATACCTTTAATATTTGATTACATCCCATTCAAATAGGAAATTTAGACTTGCTCGTGCAATTGAGAGAATGGGGAGCCACTTTTTTCGGAATATACCTTTAGGAACGGGGTCGGGTAATATTTCGACGACCCAGCAGAACCAGAAACATCACCTCTTTGCCTTTAGCGTGAGGCCCAAAAAAAGAAATCACTTCATCGTCGTAGAAAGTCAGGCCCGAAGCAGCGAGTCTTTGTGCATAGGCCCCAAGGTAGAGCTTTCCTCCCAGAACTCCCGCTTCAAGTTGCGCTGCCCGGTATCCCCTGTCACCAAAAGCACACAGAACTTTTCCAAGATCACTCAGAAAATAAACATTGACCGAAGCGTCGGCAGCGAGGTCCTGATCCAGTCCGAGAACACCCGCCTCGCGGCGGAAGTTCCCTTCCCTTAACAAAACGAGAGTGTCCAGGTGGCGATCAAAAAAATAGGCCCCGGAGGGAAGTCCATCGACCGCGCTTACAATTAAATAGATTTCATTGAGAATAGGTAGACCACTGGGAAGAAAATCAGCAGGAATAGTCCGGGTCGCCAATTTCAAAATGACAGACAAATCTTCAAATTTAATCGAGAGGCGCCCAAACCGCCGCGCTGATCCTCGGCGCAATATCACATCATCGATAGAGTCACCAGAATGCTCTCCTTCAATTAGCGAGAATAATTGATATCCCTTTCCCCTCAAAGAACTTTCGGATTCGGGGGATTTTTGAAATTTTTCATTTAGGAATGATTCTGCGTTCAAGCGCCAATCTAGAACCTCACTCCCTCTCCTCAAAGATGAGGCATCATGAATTTCTCGAATTTCAGGGTAGTCAATGGGAGCTGCCGAAAGCGGTGCTATTTTAAAATCAACGGGTTTAATTTTTCCGGCCCCATCCTGAATTGGGTTTCTTTCTCCCAATTCCATGACAGCCAGCGAAACCTCATCCCGGATGTCCAATCCCAAAAGTTCGTTCACCATATTATCCTTAAATCCTGCATTTAACCGAACATCAACGTCATATGAAGCTGCGACTGCCAGACAATTTGCCAGCATAGTCCCGCTATCCCAAAAGCAGTGCCGATATGTGCGTGATTGGTACTTCCAGGCGTTTCGCCAGTAGGTGCTTGTGTACACGAACACCGCCTCGGGCACTTCGCTTCGGCCCAATGACTCGGCAATCGTGGCCCGATAATCCCCTAGGCGAAGGCACCTAGCGGCATAGTCCTGCACAGCAAGGTGGTATACCCCCGGGGCGAGGCCATTTTTGTTACCAGACAACAAATCACCGCAAATTAGATAAAGCTCGATATGATAAAGTGCTCCCGTGCAGGCGGCGGCACGAAAATAGTGCGACCGACCACCGACTTCAATGCTCTTGGTAATCCCTGAGGTAAGGAAAAAGAGCCTCGCAAGAATTTCCAACGAAAGAGGTTTCTGTCCACCCTCCTCCTCTCCCAAAGAAAAAATAGACTTCAAGTCACTTTTTATCGCGCGAGTTGGTTCCGGTGGCAGAGCAATCGGTTCTATTTCCGGGTACACCTTGAAAGGCATTGGTTGATTTGAAAAATCCAAATAATGTGAATTTGAGTGCACACTATGAAAGGAATGTTTCGTGTCATTGTGATACATCAGAGTGGCCGAATCAGATCGATCGATCATTTATCCTCCTACTGGCCTTGTTGCACAATTCCAGTTACGAGCGGATCTGTGCCTTTTTAACTCACGCGTTACCTGTGCGTGGCGAATTAGTAATTCTAACTGAAATCAAGCATTTCCTCGCCTTGCTCCTGGGCGAGAGCTCACCTAACCTCGACCTGTGCTCCGCAAAAATTCCATCCCGTCCTGTCCAAACACATAATTGAGTCTTAAATTTCTGTTTGAATGGGATTTTCATCAGATCTTAAACATGTTGAATTATCTGGGATCTAATTATTTCGGAGCACACTTGTTCCGTTTTTGAATGAAATCCCTAAAACCCTTTAACTGCAGGCGAATTCAGAATATTCCGGGAAAATCTACAACAATGCCAACCAGTACATCAAGGATATCCCATATGCCTTTGTGCCAAAGGGGATCAAGTTTTCCCGCCCGGATATATTGGGCAGATCAAGACCATTTCGGGCAAGAAAATCGGCCCGGGAGAATATAAAAAGGGTCTATTTAATCCGGGAAAGCACCTAGAAATAGGGGTAATTTAACATCTGGGAGGGACAGAGAAAAATCATGAAGACTCTTTGGCGGTGGGTGCAGTCCAGCGCGAACCCTTCTCCACCGAATTCCCTGTTTAACAGGAAAAATACAGGGAAATCCCTTTACTCAGCTTTCAATTCCTAGGGATTTAGAGTTCGCTACGCACAGGTCAAAAACTACCTGAAATAATGCATGTGCGATGTCCACGGCGATGATTTTGCCACGCTCGGAATCCATCAAGCGACCTTCTTAAGCCATTCAATCTACGTGAGATCCACCTTTTCGGAGCACAGCCTCCGGGATTCGCTCCGCTTCTCCCTCCGGCAATGGCCGAAAGAACCTAATAGGAAATGGTACCACTATCGGGGGCACGTCAGAATGGGAATAATCAGCTGATTACTCCCATTCTCTGAACATAGGCCTGCAAGTCTTCTGGCTTGGCACTTGCTCGTCCACCCTTAGCTTGTACTTCTTCTCCCTCAAGTTCGATTTGTAAAGAATCCATAAAACGATTCATTAGTCCGCGAAAACAAGCTACCATTGTAAGTTCAACGATTTCTACAGAGTCAAAATATTTAGAGAGTTCTTCGTATGCTTTATCGTCATATTTTGCAGTATTCCATGTGACTAGCTCTGCCCACTTGATAACTGACTTCTCACGGTCATCAAACAGGGGACTTTCCATATAGTTATCACCATTTAGTGTGTTAAGTTGCTCCTCTGTCCAGCCAGCAGTTCGCCCAACTAGGCGATTGTGCTTTATTCAATATTGACACTCATTAAGAGCAGATACTTTGATCATAGCTAGAGCTCTCATCTTACCGTCGAGTTTGCATCCTAGTCCGTCTTTTTGAAGTACCGTTTGTAATGGAAGAAGGAATTTCAAGATTGCCGGGGAATGAGCAAATGTACGCATCGAATTAGCGATCCTTCCGTTAATATTATCTGCGGTTTCGAATGCATTTCGTATATCAGGGTGATCTACGTTATCTTGAATAAAAGGTACTCTTGCCATAAATGTTCTCCCTATTTGATTTGTGAGAAATTAGGGTAGCTTTGACATACTAATTCATCATGTTTACGAACAAATAAAGTATGGCGGAGAGGGGGGGATTCGAACCCCCGAGGCACCTTTTGAGCACCTACACGATTTCCAGTCGAGCTCCTTCAGCCACTCGGACACCTCTCCCCAATGGTGCAGATTCAATCATGCCACTAACAGCGGGGGATATTCGCACATTGCCCCCACCGCCGCAAATTCCGGGCAGAGACGACGCAATCTGCTTAAATTCACCTGTTTAATGGGCCACAAATATCCTGGGCAAGAATTGAGGAGAAATCTTACAACAACTCTCGGTGGCCTTTCGTGAAAACTGGCACAACGATGGAAGGCAGGTCCCCGGCGTTTAATTCAATTCTTCGAGGACGGCTCGGATAGCCGGCTCTTGCGCCTCGATGCTCGCGGTCAGCCTGAACTGCACCAGCGCCCGCTTGAGGTTTTGATTACGGGCTTTCACCTTGAAGTAAACATCTCCCTCCAGGTAATCGGTTAAAAATCTTACGCCCAACTCGAAAGAGATCAGGCGAATAGCATCAAAAAAATATTCATAGTCATTTCCGTCAAGAAAATTCCCGGCCACCGGAAAATAACCGCTCAGCACAGCCCGGCACATATCCGCCTCAAAGCGAACCGACTCCCAGTCGCCAACCTCCTCCCCCAGCGGGTTGCAGCCGGAGCGAAGGCAATCGCCGATATCGTAATGCACCAGGCCCGGCATGACGGTATCCAGGTCCACCATGCCGACAGCTTTTCCGGTGTTCGCGTCCATCATGACGTTGTTGACCTTAGGGTCCCCGTGAATCGGTCGCGTTCGCAGCTTACCCCCGGTCCGGGCGTCTTCAAGAATGCTCGCCCAGCTCCTTCGCGCGTTTACAAATTTTGAGCAAAAATCCATCTCGGAAGACACGCCGGAAGCGGCCGCCGCCAGCGCTCGATCAAAGAACCGGAGATAGCGCGGGGTATCATGAAACCCCTCCTGCGTGGTGGCCAGATTTTCCAGCGGCAGATCGCTCACGAGCCGCTGAAACATCCCAAGCGCAAACCCGACTTCCGCCGCCTGGGCCTCATCGTTGATTGTGTCGAAAGAGACCGCCTTACCGATAAAGCTCAAGGCGCGCCACACGGCCCCATCGGGAGCCCGCCAGCAATCCCCGCCTTCACTGGCGGGGATCACATGGGGAACCTCCCAGCGACGCCCCTCTCCGGAGGAGGTGCCGTTGATACGGCTCTGGACATGTTCGGTGGTGGTCCGCAGGTTCGCCATCAAAACTTCAGGCTGGTGAAACACTCGCGTGTTTATCCGCTGAAGTACAAATCGCTCTTCATCTACTGACTCCAGTCCAGAATTCAGCGTGACCAGGAACGTGCCGTTAATGTTCCCGCTTCCGAACTCCCGCACCCCGGCGATATTTTCCCGAGGAGCAAACTGGCTGGCGGCGGTAATCAGTTCGTCCATAATCTCGCCCCGCACACCAGATGAACGCAGACCCGGCAACCCTCTTTTCTACTTGGCCGGGATTATTGGCAACATGACATAAGAGGGCCAATCCGGTCCCGTGTGGAACGTCACCTTCTTGCCGAAGACCGCTGCCGGCCGATCCCCTTTATGGTTGTGGGTGAAAGGCCCCACGCCCGAATAAATCCGTCCGCTGACCGGCATCTCAGGCTGCTCGAAGCCGGGATATACGTAATCTCTTCCCCGAATACTCAGACCGACCCGGTAGCCCGCTGAAAGAACGATGCAGGTGGGCCAGATTTCCACGTCTAGCTCATACACCTCGCCCGGGGTGAGCGGCTGTATCTCATCGTGGGTGTGGTAGGGCTGGTAGGGGAGCGTTCGCTCGTTGTCGAGCTTTCTGTGTGAGGCGCGAAGCCAGCCCAGCCCTATCGGGGTGTGCGGGTCATTCGCGCCCTGGAAAGTGACCTCGCGCATCTCGGCGTCGAACACGCGCAGGGCGAGGAAAATGTCCGCGTCCGTGGTCTCTGAGGAAATAAAGAGCTTGGCCGCGACGGGCCCGGTAATCTCGGTTTTCTCGGCGACGGGCTCCGAAAGATAGGTAAGCCCCTTGCCAAGAGCGTCGTAGACTCTTCCCCGCGCATTCGTCTGGGCGTTGGTCTTGAGGGTGTAAGAGCCCGAGTGCAGGTAGTATTTGGTCCACTCGGTACGGGCAAGGGGCCATTCGTTCTCGCCGCGTACGGTGAACTTCTCGCCCTGTTCACGCACATGGAGGGAAACCTTCGGCTGCTTGTCCCAGCCGGTGTCCTCTCCCTTGAGGAAATGACCCAAGAATTTCTTCTGTAGTGCTACTCCGTAGTCGGTGTAGAAGTGGGTGAAGTGATCGAGACCGTGTACCTCAAGCCACTTCTCCGCGCTGGCCGATTCGAGGTATCCCTCGAAGTTTCCACGGGGGTGGAGTCCCACGCCGCCCCAGTTGCCCGCAGAAAGAAGCGGAACGTTGATCTTCGAAAAATCGGGGATCCGCTCTTTCCAGTAGTCGTCGACCAGCGGGTGATCAAATAGATCCTGGCCGTAGTCCGTCCGGTTGGCCCGTAGCTCCTCGTCCGTGAGCGTGTCGGGGCCCGAGGACCATGCGCCGTTAATACGGCTGCGCCAGTCCTTGCCACCCCGGCCGTGCTGCCGGAGCGTAACCGTATCGGTGTACCAGAGGTCGGCGAACTGGCAGAGAATGCCGCCGTGGTGGCTGAGATCCCGGTATAGGTCGGCCGCCCCTTCCCAAACGCAAATAGCCGCCAGATGGGGGGGCTGAGTCGCCGCGACCGCCCACTGGTTCATCCCGTAGTAAGAAATGCCGCTGAGCCCGACCTTCCCGTTACTCCAGCTCTGAACGCCGGCCCACTCGATGCAATCGTGAAAATCCTTGCACTCGCGGGGGGACCAGACCTCCATAAATCCAGGAGAGCGACCCGCGCCGCGAGAGTCCACCCGAACACAAATAAAGCCGTCGGGCACCCATTTCTCGGGATCCGCAAGTTCCCAGTTCTGGTAGAGGTTCGATGTTCCCTGCGTGCACTCCGGGAATTTCTCGGTCATCACCTTCCATTGGGCCGGATAGCCGTCCTTTAGGTGCAGCCATTTGGCGTAAGGCCCGTAGGACATGACAACGGGATACTTCCCATCATCATCGGGACGGTACACATCGCAGCGCAAAACAACGCCGTCGTCCATCTCAAGCGGAACGTCCCAGTCGATCTGCATGCCCAATCGCACTTCGCTCTTATAGTCACTCATTTCAAACCTCCTCTTTCGTATGATAACCATGATAAATGACAAATTAGGTAAACTGAATATTCAATCCTGTCCTTCCTGTCATTTCTTCCTTCGCTTGCTCTTTGATGTTTTTTTCTCTTCTCCCGCAAGGGATCGATACAGATCAATCACGCTCGCCGGATCGTCCTCGCCATGGCTCATCCGGGCCGTCGCCTGGTAGAGCTGGCAGCGAAGCGCCGTGAGCGGCAGGGGCGCCCCCATTTCACCAGCCGTCTTCAACATGTACTCAGCATCCTTGACGCACATTAATGTCGTGGCCTCGGGGTCCTTGAAGTCGCTATTGAGCATGCGCTCGCCCTTATGGTCAATCTGTTTCGAGTAGGCCGAGCCCGAGGCAAGTACCTCTAATAATAATTTTCCGTCGATGCCGCCCACCATTCCAAAAGTAAGACCTTCGGCGAGGGCGGTTCTGTTGAGCTCGCTCACTGTGTTGACCACAAGTTTCGTCAGCGCGCCGCGCCCACTCGCTCCCATGTAGTACTGACGAAGGGAGATTTTTCTGACTATCGGCCTGACGCGGCGCCAGGCCGCCTCATCGCCGCCGATCATCACCGTTCCACCACGCTCGCGGGTGATTTGCCGGTTGCCGCTGATCGGAGCGTCGAGATAGTGAGCCCCTTTTTCCGCGAGCGCCGCCGCCATTTTCTCCGAAGTCGGGGGCAGGACCGTGGAAAAATCCACCACAACGGACCCGTGCACGAGGCCCGATATCGCGCCGCCCTCGCCGAGCAGAACATTCTCCACATCGGCGTCGCCTGGAACCGAAAGCATGAGCACCTTCGCGCCCCGGGCGGCCTCTTCGATGGACAGGGCAGCGGCGCCGCCAAGGGCCTCAAGCTCCCTGAGCCGCTTCCGATCAAGGTCGAAACCAACGACCGTGTAGCCCGCCTTTAAAAGATTGGCCGCGATAGCCCCGCCCATTCTACCCAGGCCGATAAAACTGATTTTTTTTCCCATACCGAACTCTCGTTTCGATTAAAATGATCTTTTTCGGGTGTACCTCAATCCGGCCCTCCGGTCATGCTCCCTGGTCCAGCACCTCGTACACTTCGGGGTTGACCATCGTTGTGGGCCGCTTGCCCCGGAAAAAATCAAGAATGGTCTGAGTCGAGTGAACGAGGGTGTTGAGGATGGCGTCCTCGCCCCGGCCGCCCAGGTGCGGGGTGAGCACCACGTTTTTCATCTTGAATATGGGGTGGTCAAAGTCGGGCGGCTCTTCGGGAAAAACATCTATTCCAGCGCCCAGGATAACACCACTCGAAAGCGCTTCGGCTAGGTCGTGGAGGTGGACCACCGGCCCACGCGAGATGTTGAACAGACAGGCGTCGGGCTTCATCTTCTTCAAAAAATCGCGGTTGATAATTTCTGTGGTCTCGGGCGTCAGCGGAACGTGGCAGGTAAGAAAGTCCGACTCGTGGGCGAGCTCTTCGAGCGAGACGAAGCGAACGCCGAGTGCATCCGCCGTTTCGCAATCCTCGACGATATCGGTAGCGATGACCTCCATGTCGAAAGCCACGGCCCGCTTCGCCACCTGCTTGCCAATGTTGCCGAAGCCCAGGATGCCGAGCGTCTTGCCGTTGATCGGGCGCATGGCGGGCTGGATCTCCCGCCACTTACCCTCGCGGATGTTTTTGTCGAGCCAGGGGATGCGCCGGCAGACGCCAATCAGGTGGCCGAAAAAATGCTCGGCAACCGAGGCGGAGTTCTGCCCGGCAGCGTTCGTGACGACGATTCCCCGCGCCGTTGCGGCGGGAACGTCGATGTTGTTATAGCCCACACCAGCACGGGCGATGATCTGGACATTGGGTGCGTTTTTAATTACATGCGGGGTATAGGGCTCCGCTCCGGCGATAACGGCGGTGACGTCCGGAATGCATTTGATCACGTCCTCCTCGGGCATGTGGCCCCGGCACTCGTCCAGGCGCACCTCGAGGCCCTCGTCAACGAGAGGCTGGAAAATCTCCATCGGGTTCTCAAAGTTCAAAATAAACGGGGTTCCCACCCAGACGACACCCTTCGCCATGATACCGCTCCTTATGATAATATGAAATGTAATGCAAAAAAACGTAGAGCGAAAAAATATTTGATTCACAATGAATTTAAGAAAAAATCGTCTCCGGCTCAGGCAGAGAGACCGGCTTGAGATCCGCCAGAAAGGGCATCACCTCGCGCCCGAAGATCTCGGCCTCCTCAAGATGCGGCCAGCCGTGCATGATGAAGCGGTCCACGCCCGCATCGGCGTATTCTCTTATCTGCGCGGCGACCATCTCGGGGGTTCCGACGAACATCGTGCCCGCGCCCTGGCGCACCCGGTTCACCCCCATGTAGATGGTGTCCGAGACCCAGAGATCCCCCCGGCTCGCCAGATCGGTTACGCGCTGGTGCGTCACCGACTCCCGGCGTGACGCGGAGCCCCAGTTGCCCGTATTGACGGCGTCGCTGCCTGCGACGATGCTCTCCGCCGCACGGCGCGCCTCGGCCTTCGTCTCACGCACGCAAACCAGGTGCCGGATGGCGAATTCCAGCGGTCGCTCGCGCTCGAATGTCTTCGAGAGCGTTTTCACTTCCGCGATGTCCTTCGCCACCACCTCAGGCTCGACCGCATGGAACACATGGGCGTCGCCGATCTTCGCCGCAAGGCGCTTGCCCGCCTCGGACATCCCCGCCAGGAACAAATCGGGCGGGCGACGGCCTTCGCGCGAGGGAAACAGTGTTGCGTCCTCAAGCTCAAAGAAACGGCCCTTGAAAGTGACCGGCCCCGCCTCAGCCCAGAGGAGATGGAGAATCTCAAAGTACTCCTCGTTCCGCTCGTAGCGCTCATCATGGTCAAAGTAATAGCCGTAGCGCTTCATGTCCGCCGTGCTCGCGCCCGAGACGACGTTCAACGAGAGGCGCCCGCTCGTCAGGCGATCGAAGGTGTTTATCTGCTGGGCCGCCATTGTGGGACCGACCAGTCCCGGCCGGAAGGCAACGAGAAATTTTATCTTCCGGGTGACGGGGGCGATGCATGCCGCCGTGGACCAGGGGTCCAGGCAGTGCGTCCCGACGGGCACCAGGATATTGGCGAATCCCGCCTCCTCGGCCGCACGCGCCACCCGGGTGAGATATTCCATCGTGGCGGGCCGCTCGGGCGTCTCGCGAATCACCTCGTGCCCGTCTCCACCCCGGTGGGAGCAGAGCGCCCAGTTCAGCTCTATCGACATCACTACTCCCGGATTCGAGAAAGTAGCCCATAATTCCGGCAACCCCGGCACATGTCCGCCGGTGCCATCCGTGACTCACCATCTAGCTTCATCGATTGGCTTACTCTAGCATAACAGCGCCCGATCATTGACCCCGCTCCCCCTTTCCGGCCCGGTTTCTGAATCGGCGCGGAGAGTGGTAAAAAGACAGGGCCAATCAGGAAGCGGGGAAGGCGAATATCTTGATCACCCGTTTTTGCCAAGGTCATCCGGATTTATCGAGACAACTTGTTTTTCAAAGATGATGTTGAATATAACACGAAAGGAAATGCCATGGATTGGACTGAGCGGCGCGTGCGCTTTCGCGCCATTATCAACGGTGACAGGTGCATCCATCCCGGGTCGGTTTACGACCCCATTTCGGCCAGAATCGCCGAGGACCTGGGCTTTGAGATTGGCATGTTCGCCGGCTCGACCGCCTCGCTCACCGTCCTGGGCGCGCCCGACATCATCATCCTGACGCTTACCGAGTTCGCCGCGCAGACCTTGCGCATCTGCCGGGCCGGAAACCTCGCGCTGATGGTGGACGCCGATCACGGCTACGGCAACGCGATGAACGTCAAACGTACGGTTGAAGAGCTTGAAACGGCTGGCGTCAGCGGCTTGAGCATCGAGGACACCGAGCTTCCCGAGCCCCATGGCTCGGGCGGCGCGGCGCGGCTCATCTCCATCGAGGAGGGCGTAGGGAAAATGCGCGCGGCCATAACGGGCAGGCAGGACCCCGCCCTGGTTATCGCCGGGCGGACCAGCGCGCCTCGTATTAGCGGGATTGAGGACACCATCGCTCGGGTCACGGCCTACGAGAAAGCGGGCGTCGATGCCATTTTTCTGGTTGGAATCAAAACGAGTGAAGAGCTTGAGGCGATTTCCGCCGCGGTCAAGCTGCCGCTGATTATCGGCGGCGGCGCGTCTGATCTCGGCGGCCTCGATTATCTCGCGGGCCAGCGTGTGCGCATCGCCCTCCAGGGCCACCAACCGATCATGGCGGCGGTCCAGGCGGTCTACGACACACTCAAGGCGCTCAAGGACGGCACCCAGCCCGACGATCTGAAAAATCTTCCCTCGAAGGATTTGATGAAACAGGTCACGCGCGCAGGCGATATCGAGCGTTGGACAAAGAAATTTCTCGGCGGCGAACAAAGTTCTTAGAAACCAGGCTACTCTTTTTCCTCGCTCTCCAGCGCCGCCATCGCCTGTTTGACCAGCTTGCGGCGAAGATTCTTCTCTTCTTCCGGCGAGAGATTCGGGTCGCCAGCAACGTGCACGATCCCATGCCCAAGAACCGTCCGGTTCGAGCCGATCATCTTCGCTATGGGAAGCGCCGAGGTGATCTGCACCACGGGAATCCCGGCCTTTTCAAGCTCCGTTGTAATCGCAGCCCCGCTGCGAGTGGAAGTCCCTCACGTTGAGGTCAGGATAACAGCGTTCACCCCCTCCGCCCTGACCTTCTCCACCATCTCCTTGCCCATGCGGCGCGTGTTCGAGAGCGGATTCGCAAGGCCCGATGTCGAGATGAACTCGTTGTGCAGCTCCCCGATGGCGCCCTCCCTTTCGAGCTCACGCAGGGCGTCGAGCGGCACCAGGCGATCCGGGTCCTGCTCGACAAATCTCTGGTCATAGCCGCCGTGGGATATCTCGTAGTCCTTGCCCTTAAGGTGATCGCGGCCCTCGATGCTGTAAGTTCCCCATGTCGTCGCGGCCATCCCTACGATCTTGTCCGGGTTTCCCCTAGGAACAAGCCCGCCGTCGGTGATGATCATGACCTTTGATTTAGAAATATCCTTGATCGCCGCCGGCATCGGGGTCGCCTGGAAGGAGGACACGGGCATCTCGGTCTCGAACGGCTCGCCCGCCACCTTGGCCATCAGCATGTCCACCAGCCGGTGGCCCGCCTTCTTCTCGACGAACGCATCAAGTATCAGACCCCGGGCCAAGTAGCCCGCCTCCCCTGGCTTGCCTATCGGCTCGCCCTTCAGGCGCTTTTGGGCGATAGCCACGATTTTTCCCATGACGCCCTTCATCTCGGCGGCGCTTTTGCCCGAATCGACGATGTAGAGCCCCTCTCGGTACAGGTCAACGCCCGGGTTCTCCACATGCATCCCCGTCATCGCCGGAATCCCAAGCTCGGCCTCAACAGCAACGCAGGCAGCGCCCGAGATCATCCCGTAGCGGCCCGCCTCAAAGCAGGGCCCGGCCACAAACAGATCGGCCTTTGCTGCGCGCACTTTTTCCACAACAGCGGCCACCACCGCATCCTGATTCTCAACCGCATGGTTGTCGCCGCATACGAGGGTGCTCACGACCTGAGCGTCCCCGCCCATCAACTCCTCGAGCAAACGCCCCGGCCCCACGGCCCCTTCTTTTTCCTCTAGCGGAGCGCCCGCTGCTTCCTCGCCGCCGACGCCCGCGAAGAACTGATTTATGTAGTGAACGATTCGCAAAGCCCATCCTCCCGGAAAATCCATTGAGCCTTAGTATATAACGGATTGAATATGCGTCGCGCCCTGTTGATTGGTGACGCCCACGACACTCGCCGCACCCACTTCTCTGACAGCCGCTAGGGTGCGGGCGGTCACCGCGTCGCCCGCGATGGCGCGCCCGGCCTCGGGGAG
>Ga0209403_10005761_pt1 | contig 12824 bp, 24 predicted proteins | sample ArcticOcean_MG_C_8_FD_187440 | JGI IMG/M metagenome (GOLD analysis project Ga0209403, IMG submission 187440) | Marine microbial communities from western Arctic Ocean - ArcticOcean_MG_CB11_86 (SPAdes) (version 2) | ecosystem: Environmental > Aquatic > Marine > Oceanic | place: Arctic Ocean... | reverse complement strand
CATTCACGCACCATGCACTTCCATAAATAAAAAGAAGGGATCGGAGCAACTTGTACCCCCACACTAATATAGTTAGAACTTCACTGTGGGCCAACCACCTTAATGCTCCGATCCCTCAAGGAAAGGGTGGTTCCTGGCGTATCTGGCCGCCACACCTAGACCGACATTAGGAACCAATCGCCGGTCATTCTGGGCCTTGTTGGTCTATCCCTATGGAATAGTGGCGAGCTGCGTCCCTCTTGCCATTACCCCCAGACCAGAAATATAATTCTCTGGGAGTACCCCATGTCACCTACCGAGACCACATAGCTTTCAATTCACATGAGGAGAACCTACTCGCGGCGTTTGCGGCCTTTACTCTACTATGTACACATCTATAAAAGCTCCTTCTTTCGAGGGGGAAGGTCTAGCAGTGGCTCTTAACCCTATCTTGCGATCCAGAAGACCCTCTTTGATTATGTACTTATTGTAACATATGAATAGGGAATTGTCAACAACTAAATCAGCCTCTTTGCAAAATAATTTAAAACGCTATCAAAGTGTTGCATATATGTCACACTATCACGGCCGTCCTTACACCCTCAGAGGAGGAGTGCGAGTAGGAGTAGGGCCGACATAAACCCTAATATCACCCCAGCTGCCATCCCTCTAAGGAAGGCATTGCCCATATCATCCGTAATCATTTTGAATTCCTCTCAAAAAAAGCCTCTACACGCTCACGCCAGGCCTTGAAATCTTTGTACCCTTTCTCGGTGGGTTTCTCGCCTGTCTCAGAGCAAGTCTCTAAATACATCTCTGAATTAATAGCGTCAGTTACGTTGTAATACTTCATACTCTATTCCTTATCTGAGTCTACATACACAGTATACACCAGAGTCAAGGCTTTGTCAAGGCTTTTCTGTAAAATAATTGAGAAATATGGAAATAAATTGCCGAAAGGCTGTAGACTTTAATCCCCACAACTATATGTTTTTTTTAAGCTTTAATTGATTTGGGATATTATGGGTATACTTGGGAAATCATGGGTGAATCCTTCCGCATATCGTAGTTTGTCTATTTAATCTGATCTCTTATCACATATAAGCGAGACTCTAGCACACCCAGTCTAGCCTTTAATTCTAACAATTCTCTTTCATGTGCAAATAGAGTTGTGTTCTGTACATGATCAGAGGGTATAGGTTTGTCTTGATTTTCTTTTAGTTCTAATTCAATCCCTCTTAACTTCTCTGTATGTGTGGCTGTCTCATTTTGGACGCTGGATATTCTAGCATCTAATTGTGAATACCCCCATACAGCAAGAACAACTGTACCTAGAATTTGGATAAGAAAGGTTAGGGAGAATTGTATCCCTGCTTTTTCATTCAGCTTTAATGGATCATCTTTCTTATTTACCATGCAATTATTTATTCTTTATGAAAATTGGTGAATCCTTCCGCATCACCTCAGAAACAGTATGCTTGCAGCTTCTCACCACGGTTTCTTCCCTCATACCCATTTGATATTAGTCTTTTTGTCTCTTTGACACACCTTAAATGTTCAAGTTCCCTAACATAATCTTCATCCCACAATGGCATATCGTCGGGGTGATATACTATAAACCTTTTAACTTCTTTGTATACCCTATCAAAAATAATCTTTTTCGATGCAATACCACCCTTCCACATCGGATGATTCTCACCAGACATGTCTATACCATCTATCTCGCCTCTTGCAGTAATAACAGCTGCACCAGAATCCCTATTGTCTCCTCTAGGAATAAGGTCTATTATCCATTGTTCTGGTGTGATATACTCAAACAATGGCTCTAGGTCATCACACTTATATCCCCAATGAATACGGGCGTGATCTAGTCTATCCACCTCTACGATGTTCTCATCAAAGTCAGGGTCTATGCCAAGTTCTTTACAATGATATTTTGGTATGATATGGTGTTTATGTTTATTCATTGTTTGCATAATATAGTATTTACCGAGCTTGTTGCATTACGTCCAAAGTAATCACAGTAATAAGTATCCACTAGCAAGGCACTTGGCACCTCCAATTTACTCTGCATTTTACTCCGTGAATCCTCGATAATTATATAGTCTCCCCTGTGCATATGCATTGCAAAGTATCTCATTACTTCATTTACAGCTACATGAGCATCCTCTATTATGAGCCAAGGATGTGGTAGTGTTTTTACATCAAACAGGGTAAGAGGTATGTTCCGAATGTCTCCTTGGAAAAAGGTTACTCCGTCATATGATGCATCAGGAGGGTCTATATCTACACTGTATACATGCGTAGACAATTCATAAGCCTTGCATAGGTCTGCCATCCATATTGCACTTGCACCCTCTCCACTACCTATCTCCAAGATCGTAGCAGGTTTATTCTCCCATATTATCATAGGTATCAGTGTGAAATCATAGACACTCTTACCGAGCGCGATTCCTTTCCAAGAATTGCAGTCTCTTACTCCCTGGCTCATCAGAAAAGTATCCATGTGTATATGGCTTGTATTGGGTCTATCGCGGAAGGGAACGAATCGGTTTTGTTCCCTTATGTTCTTTACGTCTTCCTGTTTATCCTTGGGAAGTACGTTGAGATTCTTTCTTAGGTAAGTGCTAAACATCGACACGAACCATTATTACAACTTGTCCAGACATAATCATCCTAATATCTCCCCCAGCAGGTACTTTCTCACTGCCAATCCATTGCTCATCTGCTCAAAGTATACTGCCCGAGGGTCTGAATCAAACCAATCTCCGAGCTCTTCATTGCGTGGTAGTGGGTGCATCACTATACATGTAGCCGACAAATTCTTGGCATCTTCTTCTGTAAATGCATAGTTTCCTATCGCTCCCCTCTCTTTTTGTACTCTGGTGATGTACAATACGTCTGTAGCCATCGCAATCCAGTCTGTAAGCACAGTGTTTTCTACATATTCCTCCTTGTAGTATTTGAATGGAAGTTTCAGATCATGCGGTCCTATTAGATTGATATGTACGTCGAACAAATCTAGGGCTTGTACAAGAGAATGAATGGTTCTACCATACTTTAAATCACCCATCAGCGTCACTGTGAGTCGGTCTAGTCTCTTGAATTCCTTGTATATGGTGTAAAGATCGAGCAGGGTTTGTGTAGGATGCTCTCCTATTCCATCACCCGCATTGATGATTGGCACATTACTTACTGTTGTAGCGGAATATGCAGCACCCTCTTCTGGATGGCGAAGAATGATGCAATGCACATAGGAAGCCAGTGTTCGAATCGTATCCTCAAGACTTTCTCCCTTGGCAATACTGCTATACTGGACGTTATTGATACTCAGTACCTCATGTCCAAGGTATGTGGCTGCTGCATAGAAGCTTGAACTTGTTCTTGTGCTGGGTTCGTAAAATAGGTTGGCGATAAGTTTCTTTTTGTTGGGAATGAATCGTTTTAGGTTTTGGTCGTCATAGCTTGATATACCTTGCATGACGTTAAGGATATCATCCCTACTATAGTCCTTGAGAGATATAAAACTATCTCCCTTGAATATCTTATTGGTAAATTTCATCTGCGTTTGCCTTTCTCAATGACATGATTTTCCAAACTTCTTCAGACGAATATAGTTATAGGGAAGCGGAGCGATATAACCAGCTATCAGCATCAGGGGGATTACAAACCAATTCAGTTCAGCACCACCTGTCACAACGAAATCTATTGCGTTCATTACTGCTTCCATAGTTATCATGGAGATAAGGGACATGCCAGCGGCGGTTTTAAACGCGAGGTTAAGAGGTAATTGTTTGCTGAGAATTATGGTTTCTAACAAAATTGAGGTGAGTATGCCATTTACGATAGCTAACGTCAAAATTGACCACACTGGCCAAGGAATTTCGGTTAACTGAAAGAATAATATAGTCCCAAAATCACCTATTGAGCATCCTATCAGACACCATAACGTATTGATTAGAGTGCGTTTTAAAATAATGTTATTCATTATCTACAACGATCAAACGATACTTTGACCCCAACTCTCTTTAAATATAAATTTAGTACCTTTAAGATGTGCCATGAGTTCATCATATCCCCCGATATGCTGATCATCTATCCATATTTGCGGAACTGTCTTGGCGTTTGGAAAGCGTTTGGAAAGGGATACTTTGTTCTCATCTTCACTTAAATTATACTCTATGTATTCCCAGCTGCGTTTTTTGAACTCATGTTTTGCAGCATCACAAAATCCACATGAGTTTTGTGTGTATATAATTATATTCATGATTATTTATTATACCTTCCAATCCTCTCCGAAATCTGTATTGTCAAACACAGCTTCTATGAAATTATCGTCAGCACCCCTTTGTTGATTGCTGTCTACTAACCCATCTTGCTCTTCTAGTTTTATGTCAAACAGTTGCATCTTTGTTCTGTCTATACCAATGACAAAGCGTTTATTTACTGTAAGATCATTATACCTATTCTTGAGCTGCTTTACTGCTATCTGATTGAGCTCATCTAACTCTTCGTTACTAATGAGTGCAAACATGAGATCAGCCGTGGCAGGTAGACCAAAGCTTTCAGCCGTATCTTCAAGACCAACATCCGTAGAGGTGAAACCTGATCTAGTGGTTTGTGTTGCCGACATAATCGGTACATTTGTCTCAACTGCCAATCCCCTAAGTTCTTCCGCAATTGCTTTAACATACATGTAAGAGTTAACATTGGTCTGTCCTTTGAAACGGGTTGATGCACATATATTCAAATAGTCTATAAAAATGATGTCTGGTTTTAACGATTTCTTGATTGCCAGTTCCTTAATTAGACCACGAAAATGCCCAGAATGTGCGGATGCAGTTGGATATTCCTTGACGATGAGCTTACCTGATGTAGATTTGATGATCTTAGCGATCTTGTTGTCGTACATCTGCTTGGGTAGGTCATGCAAATCTTCCATAGAGATATTCATGAGGTTTGCATCTATTCTTTCCGCAATACGTTCCTCGGCCATCTCTAAGGTGATATAAAGCACGTTCTTACCCATAGATAAGCAGTTTGCTGCCATATGACACATGAACAAACTCTTACCCACACCTGTACCAGCAAGTGCGATATTCAACGTCTTGGGTGGTAATCCACCCTTGGTTATACGATTGAAGAATTCCAGATCAAACGGAATCTTCTCTTCTACCGTGTGATAAAAGTCAAATCTGTCATCGGCATCATCAAGGTAATCATGACCAACACGATTATCAAAACCAACAGCAAGGGCGTCTGTAAGAATGCTAGGTATAGCATCTGGACCTCTCTGTTTATCCTTTCCATCAATGATTGATATGCCTTCCACAATTGCATTGTACACCGCCTTATCTTTACAAAATTGTTCTGTTGTATTTACTAGCCAGTCAAAATCCACATCAGTTGATTCCAATGTTTGAATGACTGCAACAATCTTTTTAAACTCTTCCTCGTTTAAATCTTTTCTCCCCGATACCTCTATCTCCAACGAGGTCTGTGTAGGTATCTTATTATACTTATCAACGAACTTGGTAATCTCTTCAAAAACTATACGATCTGTTTTATCCGCAAAATAATCACCCTTAATAAAGGGTAACACCTTACGAGCATATTGCTCGTTGGTTATAAGTTGAGTAAGAGCTGTTCGTTCTATTGTCTGTGACATATTATTTTGGGTATTTGCCGTTAGTGAGTTCAAGATTATCTTCCTTTAATTGGTCATCTATAATATCTACCAGTATATCACCAATCAACGTAAAAAACTCTTCTCCAAACTCTTCACGTTTCAGTAGTGCATTATCTATTATAGTATATTCAAACCGAAAAGGCAAGGAACCATCGTCATTTTCTTCTTTATCATTGATAGAAACTTTACCATAGTTATAGATAACGTCCTTGAATTTACCCTCAGCAATACATACATTCGCCCATGTATCACCCTTTTGAGATACAAATGTATAGTTGTCTTTAATGTTGTTCATTTTGACTTCTCAATCATGTAGGTAATATCTTTCACTTTACTTCGGTTATCAAGATGGATTTGTGCAATCTCTTCCTTGCTTTGTCCGAAATATGGTGCTGCGTGATGTTCTTGAATCATCCAATCATTTATGGTTGTTTCACAGTCATTTTTGCTATCGAATATTTTAAACTTACCTAATATTCGGCCGTATTTACCCGCTTTATCCCTTACTGTTACCAGAGTTTGCATTGACCCTTCGGGCAAGAAAAACCTTATTTGCTCCTTTGCAAGTAAGCCATATTTCTTTTCCTCTAAGTCTCTTGTTCTGCTCTCTGGTGTGTCTATGCCATGAAGACGTATCCGCTCCTTATGCATCCATACACCAAAGCCAAGATCAATATCTACATCAACCGTATCACCATCAACAACTCTTACAATCTTGCAACTATATTCATACACCGAAGCTCTCTCCACATCCACATGAACTTGTTTGCATGGGATTTTTTATTGATAAAAATGACCCACCAAGCTCTTCTACATAGTCTATCGTACTACCTAATATATACAATTCTGCCGTAGGGTCAATAACCAATACATCATCAATAGGGTCAGACCATTTTACATTTGGCCAATTTTTAGCGTGATCCCAAATGTATTGGAATCCAGAACATCCCCCGCCCTTTACGCCGAGGGATACATAATCGCCATTTGAAACAGACTTTAAATAGTCTCTAGCTCTCTCTGTTAATGTTACCATATCACTATTTAGTTTAGACGATTTGCTTGACGTAGTAAATACGCCAAGACAGTATTCCAATAATTTTTACCCCATTCAGATTTAACCGTTTCATTTGTGGCGTACGCTAGTGCTATCCGTTGGTTCATCTTATCTACTTCGAATTGCACCATTTACCAAACACTTCTTTTAACTATCCGACACTCATCACGCATTACAGTATAATAATCACCGTGATGGTCCCGCCGGACATACGGCCAAGCCTTACAAACTTCAACGTACTCATACCTCTGATGACGCCGCTGATCGCGCCGGTGGTGATGATGATCAGGCCTGCGATCCTCAATAATCACTTGCGTATGGCCATGATTAGAATTACCAATTATAACACCAAAGATTGTACCAACAACAAGAGGGCCAACCCAATCGCTATCCGCTTTTGATGCAGTAGGAGTAAGCATCATCGTTGCTACTGTTATTGCTACTGCACATCCAATTAATATTTTTTTCATTGTATTCTCCCACAATATATGTTTATAACCTTATACATTAACCCAAACACCTTTCATCCATACCAAGTTCTACCCATCCAGTGTTTTCACACTTGAATTTCTTACCATTCTCAAGTCGTGCCATATCACCAACACTAGTGCTACGACATGAACTCTCCGGCCCGATATAAACAAGTTCATCTCTCGTATACCAAGCATCTTCAATTGAGTTGGTCAGCATAAATGCCCTTTCCAACTTCTTTTTTGTACTCCACGATTTATTTACGTTGACAAGTGCTACTGTCCTCGGCGAATCCTCATATGCAGAATGAATTACTGCAACGGTTTCAGTCCTAAGTTTACTCAGCAGAGCATTTGTCAGAGATTCCTTCGTCTTCACTTTCACGTTTTTCATTTGAGATACACAGGCCCTGTCCAGTTGATAGGATAGTTACCCTCAAGAACATTGCCCCGAGCAGCGTTCCGAGCAGGAGCTTTATAACCAGCACACATCAAAATGTCGCCCTTCTTGAACTTCTTGTCAGTATCAATATTGACAACAAATCCCCAAGCAGAACCACCATTATCCCGTAGAATCCTGATGTACTTGGAACCAGGCCGAACAACCCACTCATCGACAAACTCAGCACACATTTTCTTCCGAACTTCATCAGTCGGAGGCATGAACGCACCATAGTCCTCATTAGCGGCCTCAATCATATGAGCAATACCACCAGCAACCGTATTCGCAGTCTTAGTTACATAAACCGTCATGACGCAACTCCATTCACTTCCCAATTGTAAATCCCAATGGCCTCATCCCACAACTCACGGGCATCACCATCATTCTCAAACCCCTCTTCAGAGGCAAAATCCATCGTGCTGGAACCCATCACACAGTCAGCGAGTCCAACCGTTCTCAGAGTATAAGCAATACCCTTGGCAGTTCCACCCCAACCCTTGAGGCCGTCACCAGCATACATTCTAATACCACCACCAGCGGCAGTAATGAAATCAATCTTGGTCATCACGTTCTCTTTCATTTCCATCATGTCTATATATTACCATATCCTATAGGATTTGTCAAGTAAAATCGCCACCTTTAAGGCACTGATTCTAAAGGATTTTTGAAAAAAATGATAAGTCATTGATTCTAAAGGATTTATCTTACCAAGACCTCTGAGCACGCGGAACGCGCCAGGGTTTTTTCTTTAAAGCGTTGATATTACGAGTTAGTTTGTTCTTCTTATCAGTGGTATTAGTGGAGGCCTGCAAACTCTCAGCGAAGTGGAGAATGGCCGTCTTGACTTCTTTACGCCGTTTGTGGTAGTTCTTTCCACCGACGATACGAAACTCAATCCATCCAGTACCCTTTTCGATATTCAATTTCGACATATTGATTGAATCGTACTTGGCCTTATCTTCAATCTTGTCCTTGAGTTTGGTAAATACCTTATCCTGAGAATCATTCTTTCTCAGGGTCAGACCCTTCTTCATGGGTTCAACAAATTCGTTTTGAGTGCGTTTGAAGGCCTTCAACCACTTCTGTTCATCCACAAGTAGAACTAGTTTTGCCTCATCAATCTTCTTGGTTTCATTCTTTCGAGAGAAACCCAGATTGATATGGAGGCCGCATGACTCATTTGTTTGAGCATTCATGAGTTCCATCAGAGTGAATAATTTATCTATCGCCTTCAGACCATTTTTCAGGGGCCAAACAGGTGTAACAATCTCCACATCTGGATTGTCCCTATTTGTTCCAACTGAAGGATCACTTGTTATGGTGAATTTATCTCGCGCTCTGAAACTGTTGCGATCAACAATTTCGGGAAAGATTGCCTTCACAGCACCCCTGATTGTAGAACTAGGGGCATCTACACCCATTTCTAATTCATAACCAACTTCGATCATCACAAAACCTTTTCTCTAACTTATACCTAATATTACCATATAGAACAGGGTTTGTCAACTAAAATCGCTATTCGTAAGTCATTGATATATAAGGATACTTGAAAAAAGTTCTAAAATACTTCTGGAGTCCAAGAAAAATTTCTGTCATCCAGCCATCGCCATGCATCCGTTTTCAAAGACTGAATAGGAGGTAATCTTGGGGGGCGTGACATTTTTATCACACCTGGCGGCAAGTCTAAGACTTCCCACTGGTCGCCATGTTCATGGACACGGTTTTTTCCGTGTCTGGTGATACCTTTAAGGGTCAGGATCATCGCGCATCTTCTGCAAAGAGCTCTTCACCACTGAACAGGGTAAAACCGTCGATGCCGGGGATTTTGACCATTGCTTCTAAATCCGTTCCAAACTTGCAACGGACATTCTCAATGCGACCCCTACCAAGGGGCGTATCAATGAAATCACCTTCAGCACCCCAAAGGTCTTCCATAAATTCTTTCTTGGTCATGTCTATTTCCTTATTTCTGACTATACCTTATGCTACCATATGAAATAGGAAAAGTCTAATGAATAATGGGGCTGGATGTCGTTTTATTGGATATTTAGGAAAAGTGTGACATATTTGCAACAGTTATCGTTTCTTCCTAGCGAGTTCTGCGGCCATCCAGTTCGTTGCTCTGGTATTCTGCACCTTCTTACGGAGCAGGCCTTTTACTCGTTTCCATACGTCAGTGAAGACCTCTTCCCCGGCATTGTTGTTATCAACTACGATAAATCCAGCCCGAAACATGTTGCTGAACTTACCTATGTTTGCCTGAACATCTTTCCAAGATTTGACCACTATTGGTTCTGCAACTCGCCGAGGACGTTCTGCATTGCGTTTTAATGCAACATCTAGAGAAGTATTCACAAAAATCATATATGTGTCATACCCGAGCTCTTCAAGACCAGCTTTCTGTGCTAATATCTTATCTACATCTTTACCTGTACCATCTATGACAAGTCCAAGGCGTCCCTCAAGATAGTTTTTTTGTTTTGCCCTAGTTAGTTCTTTTGCTCTAGCTCGTTGTACCTCTTTACGGTCAAATTCTTCTGGAGGCATTTTTAGAGATAGTCCAGCCTTTGTCAGCAGAAGTTCAAATGCCTCATCAGAGTTGACTGATTTAAGTCCAGTACCACCAGTGGTTTTCCTGACAACGTATGACTTACCGCTGCCAGGTCCACCAGCTAGGAAGAACGCTTTAAATATGTTGGGATCGTAGACCCCTTCCTGTAATTCGTGAAATGTCTTCATTGGTTGTCCTATTTCGTAACTCTTTTCTATATCCTGCTAGTCGTATAATATATTTATCATTATCAGAAAGTGGTTCATATTCAAATGATTTGGCACGGGATTGTTTTTGGAAATTCATTTTCTTGAGTCTATTCTTAGTTCTAGCCATTGTTTTGGTTCCCTTTTTCAGATTTGATTTTTTGGATATTGAACTAGAGTTTTTTTTAATGATCTATTCTCCTTATTTAATTACGCATACTGATATTCTTTAATAATAGCACCATCTTTAGCAGATGGTTCATAATTATCATCAGGTGCAGTTATTTGTTCTTCTAAAGAATCTTTCACTAAATTCATAGACATTATATGTTGCGCTGGGTCAGCTAATACATTAAAGTCATGTCTAATTGTTTTAATAAGAAACCGACCACGATAAAATCTATCGTAGTGAGTATCCCCCCTAACAACTCCCGTATATGGAAGATTAACTGTTACTATATCTCCAACATTTATCAACGTATTCCCATGAACTTCAATGTTTATATTGAAACCATTCTCTAATTGTATCATTTGAGAATTTCTTGATTGAACCCAATTTTCGGGATCATATCGTCTGTACGGATTGTTATTAATGTCTGTATTATGTTGAGCATCATTTTCACCAGTCTTGGATGTTGGCATCAAAAATGTTCTAGCATGAAAATCGGAAACTCTCTGATTTTTTTCATTAACATAAAGACCACTTACAAGTGGGTATTCGGTTGCTTCTGTTGTAACTCCACCAACAATATGATGTTCATTTTTAAAATTATCGTGATAATTATATATATCAGTTGTATAATTTTTACCAATGATATCATGTACTATGAGTTTTGAACCATACATTCCACTTCTATAATTTACAATATTATCGTTATTTGAAATTATAGTATAACTAAGAATTGTTTGCAAATCTTTTAATACATCTATATACCCTGTTTCATCCATATTTGTGCCAGGAACATATGTAGTGTATTCTAATTGTGATGTCACATTGTACAAACTTGCGAGAGTTCTGAAGTTGAATCCCTTCAAGGTTTCATAAAATAGATATGTAGATTGTCCTTTAAATGTAGAAACTGCTTGTTTTGTAGCTAATTTAACAACATCTAAAGGTCTGATATTTGGAGAAACAAATTTCTTTATGCCCGCACTTGGTTCTATAACTACATTTTTTTTAGTGTCTAGATAAGAATTGTCCGTTAACATTTTTTTAACAATATCAGACCAACTTGCTGTTAAACTTTGCGTAACTTTAAGTCTTTGGTCCTTTATTAATTCCTGACTTACAAAATTTAATGAATATATTTGAATATGATTCTTTACCTTTTCTCTAGCTGCTAGAGAATGTACTAAAAATACATTTTCAGAAAAATCTATAACTCCCTCACCCGCTGCGGTGAAGCCTGGAGTTTTAATTTTAAGATAAAGATATTCTTGACCAATAATGGGACCATGTGACACCATATTTACCGAATCTGACACGACAATTGAGCCACTAACTGTTAATGAAGATATATCTTCAAAAAGAGTTAGTCCTATGATTGATGTTTTAAGATTAATGAGCATACCAGAAGAGGTAATAAGTTCACATCTTTCAATCTTAAATTCACCGGCGTGTTGTAAACCCTCAGCCATTATGAAAAATCTTCCTTCATCAATTGTTCAAACTCTTCTATGAAAGTGCCAATATATTTTGGATCAAGTAATCTAATTTGTCTTTTCTCATCTTCTAGAGCCACTTCATATTCATAATTAGTGATAGCAGTAGCAGAAGGATAATCTGTATTAACTGTACCTACATCAATTTTAAGGGTGGTATCACCAGAAGTTTGCGTTGTCTCATAATGATGTACTGCATCAATATTATCATATTTGTCGTTAATATATGCTTGGAATTGGTTTTCATTCAATGGCCATTGGTGATATCTATCAGTGATATTATTTACCATTAAAATCACCCAATGAAGTTCTGAATCATCATATAATTTATCAGCAATTTCTTCGGGAGTTTCACCACTACGAATATCATAAGTGTCAAATAATAGTACGTTACTCCTAATCTTAGTTCGCAGGCCTACACGCCGCAATAAATTTGTTGCAAATTTAAAATTACCCTTTCCAACAGAATCATACATAATGACAGGAAAATTTTCAAAATACATGATTAAAACCCTGCTTCAACATGAGCTTTACTCATAATATTAAATTCAGTAAAGTTTAATGCTATTTTAGTTGTCTGCGGCCGCCCCCCAGCATACCCAGTAAATCTTTCTGCGCCATAATCTACATCCATACTTTGAAGAGCACATGTTGAAATTTTATTAAGATGAGTATTTGCTTGATGTCTATACATATATCTTATGTTAAAATGATCAGGTATTGTCATTTCTCGTACACCATCAACACCACTAGTAAAACTATTTGCAAAAT
>Ga0209403_10005757_pt1 | contig 12829 bp, 9 predicted proteins | sample ArcticOcean_MG_C_8_FD_187440 | JGI IMG/M metagenome (GOLD analysis project Ga0209403, IMG submission 187440) | Marine microbial communities from western Arctic Ocean - ArcticOcean_MG_CB11_86 (SPAdes) (version 2) | ecosystem: Environmental > Aquatic > Marine > Oceanic | place: Arctic Ocean... | reverse complement strand
ACTCCAGCCGGCTCAGCCCTCCCCGACGACAGACTCGTCGAGCGCCTCCTAGTCGCCGACATAACTCCAGAAATCCTTAGCGGAGAGGAGTGGCGAGACGCTGACTTCAAGCCATACGATGTCACCCTCCCAGCGCCAACTCCCGCAGCGGGAAAAGCCCACCCAATGCAGGCCCTCATAGAGCGAATCCGCGCCATCTTCCTCGAGATGGGATTCTCTGAAATCGATGGCGACTATGTCACAACCGCGGGCTGGAACATGGACGCGCTGTTCATCCCTCAAGACCACCCAGCGCGTGAGATGCAGGACACTTTCTACCTCGATGAGCCAAAGTCAATCCCCATTTCGGAAGACCGTATTTCGCAGTGGGCAGATGTGCACGAGAGCGGTGGAGGCACCGGAAGCAGCGGTTGGGGTGGTGAGTTTTCGGCAGATATTTCCGAGAAAGGAATGCTACGAACCCACACCACGGTGAACACGATTCGCCACCTCGCAGAACAGCCGGACCAGCCCTGTCGGGTCTTTGGAATCGGGCGCGTTTTCCGCAAGGAGAGCATTGACCGGACCCACCTCCCCGAGTTTCACCAGATAGAGGGCATCATCATGGAGCCCGGCGCGAGCCTGCCGATGCTTGTCACCACACTCAAGGAATTTTACACCAAAATGGGCTACCCCGAAGTGCGCGTTCGCCCCGCCTACTTCCCCTATACCGAACCCTCCCTCGAAGTTGAGGTGAAATGGCGCGGCCAGTGGTTGGAACTTGGAGGCGCTGGAATTTTCCGGCCAGAAGTGACTGAACCGCTCGGTTGCAAATGGCCGGTTTGCGCCTGGGGAATGGGTCTTGAGCGACTAGCGATGCTAGTGTTGGGACTCGATGACATCCGCCAACTCTACATCTCCGATTTAGAATGGCTCAGAGAGCAACCGATTCTTTGATTTCAGCGCTAGAAATTCCTAGAAGAGAAAATTCACCACTTTCTCCGACCTGCGACGCCCCACGCCCCAGTAAGGACAGCAAGCAGAGCGAGCGTCACAGTCAGGTCGAGCCAAATTGGTGCAGCAACACTCTCGCCTTGAGCCGCTTCAAATTCTATTGCGGGCTCCGAATGGTCGTAGTGTGGAGTCATTATTTCCCCCGACCGGCCACCAGGGCCCGGACCGGGTCCTTGTCCACCGCCACCCTTCGGTCCGCCCGTTGCATCACCGCGGTAACACATCTGGAAGTATGGGAACCCAATCATTGGCACCGTATTGCCGTCGGTGTCTACATGTGTGTTTGTCGAGCCAGATAGTGGCGTCGAAACATAGTGGTATATTCCCTCAGGGAACTCTGGCGTGGGCCCCCACATTCCATTACACATATCGAGGTCACCGATTCCAGCAATATATTCCCAGTCATCGGTTCCATCGTATCCGTCGTTTCCGTTCGACCTTAGTTGGTAACTACTCTTCACTTGAACCACATTTTGGGAATCATCCCACCCATACATCCCGTAGATTGGATAACCATCGAAAGACCAGCCAACTATCTCGGAGTGTTCTGTCGAGTCCAACTTTGTCCAGTCATAGTCAGTCATGTCCTCGCCAGCGCCGGGCGTCCAAAGAACGCAGTTGATGTCCCAGTGGTAATGGAAGTATTCACGAGCCGAGTGTCCACCACATATTCCGAGGTCGATTTGCTGCCGATTTTCATTGTAGTACTTGTGGTGAAGGGCGACTGCGTCTCCGCCGGGTCCGTCCTCGGGGCCATAGAGTGGAACTCCGTCGATTGCAACCGCAATCTGCCCTCGGTCGGATACCAACTCATAGTTCCCATCACTGTCATTCACAGGATTGATTGGAATATCGAAGTCGTAGTTGACCTCCTCGGTGCAACAGCCCCGTGTCGAAGTGAAATCGTGACTCGGAATTCCATTTGAACTCACCATCATGAAGGTGGAACCCATGGTCACCGAAACTTCGCAGGTGAACGGGCTATTGGAGTTACTTTGGTAGCCGTATTGAGGGTTGAGGTCGTAGACTGGCCCGACCCCTGAGCCTTGGCATAGCCAACTATCCTGTTTCTCGTAGACCGCTACCGGACAGCCGTCAGAATCGACTGTCGCACTTGACGCGGTATTCGGGCACTGGTCGAGTGAATCTTGCACCCCGTCGCCGTCCTGGTCCTTCTGTGAATCGGCACAACCGTTCGCATCCGCCACCTCGCCTTCCGGTGTTCCCGGACACTGATCGCCGGCATCCGATACTCCGTCGTTATCCTCGTCCATTTGACTCGGGTGGCATCCAACAGAATCTACCGTGAACCCCGTAGTCGTCTCCGGACACTCATCAATGTCGTCTGTTACTCCATCATCGTCGCTGTCGAGTTGTGCGTTTGAACAACCGTCTGGCCAAACTGGTTCGTCATTAGGAGTGTCTGGGCAATCGTCTTTGGCATCGATGATGCCGTCACCATCTGCATCAGCATCTACCTCCTCTGGTGGTTCGACTGGAATCGGCAGTTGGAAAGTGACATTTCGTGACTTGATGTCGAAGAGGCCGCAAGTCACCCACAATTCACCTTTACGAGAAACAGAGTTGACATCGACTGGAACTCTGAAAGTACCATCGCTACCATTCACAAATCCCTCAATCGCTGACTGACCTTGAGGCCAAAACTCAACGCCACAAGTATCAGTGAATAGGTGGAGTAACTCGCCAGTCACCAACCCAATAGTTTCGTTCTCGGCTGGCGCTTCGTAACGCATAGTCACAAGAACTAATTCTTCAATTGGCAGATTTAGTGTCACATCAATCATCTCAGAGACGCTTGATTGTCCGCTTGAATCGGTTGCCTTGATGTCGACCACCCAGGAGCCCGGTTCATCGTAAGGGAGCAGGATAGACCATACTCCATTTTCATCAGCCAAGGTTGAAAGTTGGAGAGCCGGTGAAGTCAGCGATTCAGCAGTGTAAACATTGACTGAAATGATTGTTGTATTGTGTGACTCGTCAACCACCCACCCAGAGAGCAATACTGGCTCACCCCAACCAAATTCTGCTGGTGCAACATAGAGGCTTGGAGCGCGGTCATCCGAACCACTTAGGCCAATGCCTTCGCCTCCTCCGTCAGTGCCATCTCCGGTACCGTCGTCGTCGCTTCCGTCCGGTGCCATATTCGAAGCGAAGTAAACTGCGAGGCCAGAACTCAACAACAATCCAACGAGCAGCGCGCTCATGACTGCAACCTTACCATCCATGCAGCGTCACCCTTGCCAGCCGCATATCAAGACCATACCCGGTTAGATTCCTATGGTTCGCTTTGAATCGTGAGCCGGCCATAGGCCTGCTGAGAATCGTGAAGTCTCATTCGTCTTCGTCGTTGTATATCGGAGGGAAGATGTAGCCTTCTCGCCTATCTTCTTCCATCTGAACGATGTAGATTCCACTCACCATCTCACTGATGACGATGTAACCGCGAGGGTCATATTGCAGCCCCCAATCGAATGGAATCATACACGAAGCCCAACAATCTGCCATATCGTATTCAAGATAGTCAGCCGGGTCATCAATCCAAGTTGGACCGGACGGCAGATAATACCCCGACGTCAAAGTTTCACCAAGTTCAACGATTGCTGGGTAGCCGCGCTCCGGCTCAGCAACACCGTTCTCCCAAACGATGTCCTCCCATATTCCGCCGTGGTCGGTGACCCATGAGCCAGCGTGGTAGTGGGTCCAGTAGACATTGCCGTTGAGGCCAGTGTCCCCATTGTGAGGGCTGTAGATGTAACCACCGGGGATGTAGTGCTGAGGGTGCTTGCTACCATTGTCGAGGGTACCTTCACCGGGCAGTCTCCACTTGCTGACGAGGAACGGTTTGGTTGGGTCTGTGGTGTCAATCGTCCAGATGAATCCTGTATGATTTTGGTTGGAACCGTATTCGGGCGCTATCAGTGTGTAGTGCCTCCAATTCACGCCTAACTCTGCATCATCCGGTCCGCTGCCACACGATGCAGGCCATGTGTATTCTGGCTCATATTCGCTAATCCCATTGCAAATTAGATGGTCGTAAGGAACGACATAGTGGATGTTGCCGGTTCCATCTGGTGGACTGGTCCACTCATCAGGAGTCATGTTAGCGTGACCGCCACCATCAGGTCCGTACCAGCCGCTGTCCGCGGAAGGACAACCCATCCAGCGGCCAACCTCATTGTTCTGCGGCCAAGAGACGCCATAGGGGTCAGCGACGGGAGGTGGATTTGAGACATCGACCATGCGCAGGCCGCCATCCCAATACGCTGCAAATAGCAGAATTTGCCCAGTCACTGGGTGCTCAAGAATGATATTGTCATGGTTGAAAATAGTGCCGCCACAAGTTGTCGCTGGGTCTGGAGAATAGCCGCCATAGCGCTCGATTTCTTTCGACTCATTTTCGCCCACAATGAAGGACTCAAGGCCATCAGGCGCGTAGAATATTTGAGTTCCCTTGTAATTCCCACCGCCGCCAATCTCCGGATATGGGTCAGCACCGAAGAGGAACACCTCGCACTCATTCCCACTCAGGGGGGGAGCGTCTTCCCAGTCACAGTAGACATGGAGGTCCTGGTTGTGGAACCCGGCAGGGGGGTTGTTCCATTCAGCCCGTTTGATGGGGTGTTTCTTGTCCCTCACATCGATTAGGTCGAGGCGATTTGCACCGCTGTTGGCATCGTCGTCATTGGGAATCGGATCGAGTTCGCTGTTGCCCAATTCGTGATTAATCAGTACCCAATTGTTGTCGTCTGAAACCTTGATATCAATAATTCTGGCAATTTCTGCATAGTAGGTCGAGAGCATCTGGATGTCGTTAGGCTCACTGATGTCAAGGATGTGGAACTGGTTGTAAGCAGCCACATATGCATAGCAACCGTCTATACAATCAGGAAAATCACCTTCAATTACAACCTCTGAATTATCTCCGGGGGTTGGACCCTCGTTCTTCCATTCTGGAAAACACTCTCGCCCCGCCGTATTGTCGAGCTCTGCTGGTGGTTTGATATTGCCATCACAGTTGAGATTGTGATAGTCGATGAGTTCCATGTTCTCCGTCCACAGTCGATGAGAAGTGAGATTGTTGTGGCTGTGGTTCTCATTTTCGATTTCCATCACTGGGTCCACCCAAGGGGTGGATTGTCCACCGTCAACAGAAACTGCGTCCTCCTTCAAGGCGAACCACGCTGCCATTGAGAGCATGCTGAGAGCGATTAAACCGACCAAAGCATAGACTACCAATTGGTTGGCAGCGCCTGATTCATCGAATCGAATTCTTCGCTGCAAATCACACACTCTCGGCGGGTGCGTAGCACCCGAACGCCTCTTGCGTGCAAAGACCCATTGATGACTATTCCGCACACTTGCTAAGTCGTCTATCCGCCATTGCTGGCGAAGCGGTGTTACGCCTGCCCGGTATAGGGGATATCTACATCAACCTGAAAAATGTAGAGACCAGATGTAATACAGGAAGCATATGCGTAGCCTTTGTGGTACTCAACTCCCCAAATGAATGGGATCCAACCAAAGTCGTAGTAGTCTGAATCGAGAGGCGTTCCGTCTGCTCCGTGCGGGAGATAATAGCCAACGGTTGCTTCTGTGTATATTTCGGTCTTGTTACGCTCTCCGAGGCCAGCCTTCATCAGAGTCTCAACATCGAGTACCCAGACTCCTGCGTGGTAAGAGGATAGGTAGATTCGCCCATCCCAAGCCCCTCCAAGGCTCGTGTCAGGTTGGCCGGGAAGACCGGTCGTGAAGATACTGGTGTCGGCGTTGTGTGGACTGAACAGCAACCACTCTACACCACCTGGGATGAAGTGTTCTTCGGCGAATGGTATCTCCCAATTGTGAATCAACTTCGGCTTGAAAGTTAGTTTTCCCATCACCATTTCATACTCGGTTGTGTCGAGAAGATACATCAATCCGGTGCCTACTGTGGTATCCAAAACCTCGGTTGCCAACATAGTGAGGTGCATCTTTCCTTCAGGGTATCCAAGATGACTTGCATCAACCATTTTGTCAAATGGTTCAGTGTAATGGATGTATGATGCGCGCCCGCCGTTCACATTACTGCTCCAACTGGCGTCGGACTTGCCGTCGCCATCGAGGTCCGAGAAGTTCATCCAAGCGCCGACTTCCGGGGCTCGCCAGATGCAACTGACTGGCACATGCGTGTAACATGGGCCAGCGTATTGCGCGTATCGAACAGGGTCGGATGGATGTGGGACATCAGTGACATCGAAGATTCGGAGTCCCGCCTCCCAATACGCTCCGTAGATGAAAGTGCCACCGTATCGGGGGTCATTGGTGTCTTGACCGGGCCAAGTTTGGACTGTCATATCGTGAATGTAAATCCAGCCACCGTTCGTGGTTTCCCACGAGACTTCAGCCTCACCCACCTTGACAATGCGGGGAAGGTCACCATATCCCGCGAAATTGAGATGAGCGATGGTGATTCCTCCACACGCCTCACCCGTGCCGACATCGCATTGTTCGTAGTCAGGGTTTGCGACGAAGATGTACCACTCTCCGTCAATCATCTGTGTGTAGAGATTGTGAGGTCCGCTCGGATGGTCTGTATCGTACCAAGAGTCGACATATTCGGGGTCAGTTTTGTCGGTCACATCGACAAGTGTGACGCTGACCTGTGCTGGGTCACCCCACTCTCCGACATTTGGGTCACTGCTTCCGCTGTCAACCAACTGATTTTGGACGATTACATACTCACGCCCATTGTATTCGAGATACTTGACATCGAGCACCTGAGTGTTAGGGTCGAGATAGACTCCTACAACCGTCGTGTTGTATGGGTCGGTCACATCGACAATGTGCATCTCTTTCCAGCCGGCTATGTAGGCGTAGGTGTTGCCGTCGGGGCTGTCAGCGACCTGAAGTTCTGCGTTTCCGGGCTCTGTCAACGGGTTGAAGTTGGTAAACTGAATATTGGGTGTTCCGAATTCATGCTCGGTGGCATTCCTATGGTCATGTTCTTCATCTTGAAGAAGTGGGTCAACTAGCTCCCACAATTCCTCATCAGCCGCGTTGGAAGAGAGGCCTACTGTAAGTGCGTACATTGAGGCGCTGAACAGGGTTAAGGCTAGCAGTGCTGCGACTGCCACTAACCTCTTATCCATGTTGCCGTCCACTTGAGTTGTTACCTTTAATTAATGGGTGCAGCGCGCCGTACAACCGATGCGAACTAAGTACTCGGTAGCGTGGTTCTCGCTCTTCTTACTAGCCGCAGCAACAATTCTGCCTACACCCGTTGTCGCTCACGATGCGAGCACCTTCACAATCATCGTTAGAGAAGGTGCACTAGCACCCAATTCTCCACAATTAAATGAAGGAGATGCTGTCTTTTGGTACAATGTTGATGACCGAGAGGACATCACGCACAGAATCGTCTTTGACGGAGATGGTGATGGATTGTTCAATGGCTCCCTAGACTGGGATTCCGGTGAATTGGTCGCCTCCTGTCCAACCGACGAAAATGGTTCTACTGACCCCTCCTGCAATGTTACCTTCGAGGTTACCTTCAATGGCTCATTGGGCTCGGGCACCTACCACTACTGTGACCTGCTATCTGATGGAACTGTCCTTGAAGGAGTAATTACCATCGCTGCTGACGAACACGACGATGAGGAACACGCTCACGACGAAGATGACGACCACGGTGATGATGACGCTCATGCCCACGGCGATGATGACGACCATGCCCCTGATGATCATGCGGCTGACGGTGAAGATGGTACGACACTGACCGGCCAAGGTGAGGCAACTACCCAAAATTGGCTTTTGTTAGTCGCTATTGTCTCCGGAATTGCCGCGGTTCTGCTGATAATTTCCTTGATGTCAAGCAAAGATGACCTTCTTCGCGAAGAGGATGAACCTGCTGATTCTGACATCAATGCTATTGCCGAAGAGGAATGAGGCTGCGGCCCAAACCTCAAAGCGGGCTCTTGGGTCGGCGGGTCACAGGGCGCTTAGCTCAGCTGGAAGAGTGCTTGGTTTGCAACCAAGATGCCGGGGGTTCAAATCCCCCAGCGTCCACTACCATCGCTTGTATTCGTAGCGTGGCCGCTGTCGCCACGAACTTCCTTCGGTGCGTAATGACTCCAATTGGGCGCATGATGCTGTGAGGTCCTCAGTCCAGTTCGTTGGCCCCAGCGTCCACTACCCTCGCAGGATTCGAACCCCTGTGAATGTGCTACTGCGTCTCTGATGCCAGAATGCGTCCTGAAACCCCCCCCCCTCTCGGAGCAAGAAGCCCGGCTGAACCGTGCCCTCCGAGGATATCTTCGTTGCAAAGGAGTGTGCCTTCCTCCATGCCTGTTCACGCGCAGGCGTGAATATGAGTTCCGAGTAGTGATTCTCAAGGTTCGAACGACAGTGGGTCGTCATGGAGCGAGAAGTTGAGTGAGCGTGGTAAGAGTTCGTGGGACTTGTCGAATATGCTGTGAGAACCGGATGCTCGGCCTGCCGTTTGAATCTTGAGTTTCAGTCAGAGTTTCCCTAGTGAACATAATGGGAGGCTACCCTCTCCGCTCGAACATGAAGAAGGACAGAGCACCTGGAACTCCTCAAGCCCGCGATAGGAAGGCCAAGGCGAAGTCCAAGGCGAAGGGCAAGGCCAAGGGCAAGCCCAAGTCGAAGGGAGTAACCTGTGGGCGGTGTGGGAACACTGGACACGACCGGACTTCCTGTTACACAGGCACTACGGTGGATGGAGTCACTATCACAACCAAGACTTGGAAATACCGACCGAAGGACAAGGCCAAGAAGAAGGTCAAGGCGAAGCGCAAAACCAAGTCGAAGGCCAAGGCCAAGAAGAAGCGTATGAAGGATTTCATTGAGGCGACGACGAATTATAGGGACCCGTTCAAACCCTCCTCGCCACCCCCTGCCAACTACAAGAATCAGTTCAAGGGTGGCAAAGACCCTTCTCGCTAAGCAGGATGTTGAACTATCAACGGCGGGCACGGAATATTCGGAACCGGAATAGAATCAGACTTCTTGGTGGAGTTTTACATTTGGCGAAGATTTCCAACCGCCATGGAGATAAATTGTAATCGCAAGGGTTCCCACGGCTTATCGAAGCGTACCACTCAACGGCGAGACCGACGGCTCCCCCGAAGGGAGATGATCAGTTGACACTACCAAAGCCGACCATGTCGAGCAGCCCTTCAAGCAGGCGAAGGAGGCCACGGAGTGTGACCTCTGATACTCCTGCAATCTTGCAGACTTCTGACTGTGTTCGAGGTGAACCTCGATTCAATGCTGCCTTGTAGAGAAGCACGCCTGCGACTCCTGCTGGCTTCTTTCCTTGCCACTCCATCGATTCACCGACTGCCTGCCATAGTTCGTTGGCTTCGCCGAGAACCTGTGGCGGTAAGCCAAGGTCGCTGTGGAACTTGTTGAGATATTCCTCTGGCCCACTGATTCGGTGCAACCCAAGTTGGCGTGATACCAGTCGAATAGTTCGGTTCAACTCCTTTGCCCTCAAGTCGTCCTCCATGTCGAACTTAGCGCCGAAATCTTCGATTGGCCGAGGCAGACCGTTTTCTCTCGCAGCGAGGTAGCAGCAAGCAGCTGACACACCTCGAATGCTTCGGCCGGTAACCAATCCCATTGTTGCTGCCTTTCGGTAGTAATCCGCAGCCTGTACTTGCAGTCCTCGAGGCAAGTCGCTTCGGTCTCGGATGAATTGCATCGCCTTGACGAGATTACGAGTCCGACTGTCACGGGTCTTTGAGCGGTCGTCGATGACCGCCCTTCGACGCCAATCTCTCAGCGCCTTACCCTTGATTCCATTCATACTCGCACGAGTGCCAGAAAGGTCACTTCGGTCGATTCTGGTGTTGAGCCCCTTGTCGGCCAAAAGTGGCGTGCTAGGTGCACCTACTCGGGAACGGTCCGGAGAATCACCGTGGTTGACCCACTCTGCTCGCGGGTCGATGACATTCTCCTCGACAACAAGTCCACATGAACCACAGACGACTTCCCCTCGGATGTCATCTGTCTCCCAATCTTTGGCACCACACTCATCACAAGGCCCGTCCTGACCAATGGTCAACTTGGCTTGAGATGGCCGTGCCGATGGCGAAAAATCGTTCCGCCTTGCCCTTGTGTTTTCGTTCTTATTCTCTCGCTTTTCAGCGCCCTTAACTTCGTCTTCTTTATTCATACTCTACAACCCCCGGTTAACTAGTATTTGTTCCCCGTAGTATTTAACCCCTACGGTCAGCATGCGTCGCCTGAAATAGCCCAATCCGAGCAATTACGGAACACTCCTCGTCGCCAACCAATGACAACTAGTATTCCGACACTACTTGAATCAACTATCCCGGGTAACACACACCCCCTCCTCCACCTACGGTGGAGGGGGTGTGTAGTGCGGCGGAACCAAATCCGATGAAAATCTCAGTTCGCTGACTCACCCAAGGACGATTAGCGCCGCTTAATCCACCGACTATCCCAAGACCAATTCACCTAGTCCGGGCTCACTCAATGACGGTATAGTTCAAAGGATGGTCGCTGCACGCCATTTTTGTCATGCCCGCTCAAGTGATTCTTGGCGCCCAATGGGGCGACGAAGGTAAGGGGAAATTGGTCGACCAGTTGGCGACCGATGCTGATTGGGTCGCTCGCTTTCAAGGTGGCAACAATGCTGGGCACACGATTGTGGTTGGAGAACAGGTATTGAAACTCCATCAACTTCCCTCCGGACTTACAAATCCAAATTGCCAGTGCGTGCTCGGCTCGGGCATGGTAATCGATCCTTGGGTACTCGCCGAAGAGTTGGAAACCTGGCAAGCCTCGTCAGGAGAATCCCCGCTTGGGAAGCGTCTTTGGATATCGGAGAGGGCGCATGTGAACCTCCCCTTTCACCGGCTTTACGATGGCGCTGATGAGAAAATTGGCACGACCGGGCGTGGTATTGGCCCGACCTACCGCGACAAGATTGAGCGGGTTGGAGTACGCTTCTGCGACCTCGACTCAAAGCGGAGTGACCAGACTTGGCTGGACGAGTCTGCCGCTAGAATGACCTCTCAATTATCGGCACGGGGGGTTGAAGAATCCATCACATCTGCTGACTTGAAAGAGTCTCTTGACTGGGTTGCCGACAAGTTCGGACACGCTGTTCGCCATACCGGGCTTATGCTTGATATCGCGCTTCGGCAGGGTGAATCTGTGCTGCTTGAAGGCGCTCAAGGTTGCCTTCTCGACATCGAACACGGGACTTACCCGTTCGTCACCTCCTCCGTCACCAGCCGTGCAAATGCCTCCCACGGCGCGGGCATCCACCCAGGTCACATCACAGAAGTTTTTGGAGTCGTAAAGGCATACACGACGCGAGTCGGCAATGGACCATTTCCGTCCGAATTGTTTGACGATGTGGGCGCCCACATGGGAGAGGTCGGCCATGAATTTGGGACTACAACCGGCCGACCTCGTCGCTGCGGTTGGCTCGACCTCGTTGTGCTGCGCCATGCCAACCGCCTAAACGGCTTCACCGACATCACGCTGACAAAGTTGGATGTCTTGGGCGGCCTCGATGAATTGGAGGTTGTCGTCGGTTACGAATTGGATGGTGTCCCTTTGAGTGAGATGCCAGCGAATATGGATGACCTCGCACGGGTCACCTGTTTGACTGAAACCGTCGCTGGCTTCCCTGCACTCTCACTTGAGGAATGGCTTGACCTCGCTCGTAAAGCCAACTCAGACGGAGCCGGATTTGCTGCTCTCCCCAACGGTGCACGTGAGTATGTCGAGAAAGTTGAGGCGTGGCTTGGAGTCCCAATTCATTCAGTCGGGGTGGGCCCGGACCGGGAAGCTACCGTCTACAGGGCATAGCCGTTAGGGTCAAAGAGGAGCAACGGGAGTCGTCATCATGGGCAGACCGAACCGCAGGCGAATCCCCAAGCCGAAAGGCATCAAGCCGAAGCTAAAGCGCTCTTCCGCCGCAATCGACCCGGAAGACCCGTGCGCGGTTCCCGGCTGCAAGAACTTCGCCGACAAGGCGTTGGGTGGACGCAGCATCGCATACGACAACGCCGTCGATGTCTGGGACAGCCTTTTGGAAGGCCCAAGGCGAGTCAAGATTTGCAGGACCCACTACAAAGAGTGGAAGAAATCGAAGAAAGATGATGAAACAGAGTGGTCCTGACCTCAGTTGGTTGGGTGTTCGATTCCCCGTGGGAATCGAACAATCGCTTTTGAGATTCGTCGCACCGGTCGCTCGTGAATTTGATTTTCAATGACGGGGTTCTGCGAACCCCGAGAGCGACTATTCGGTACGACTGACTTGAATCGATCACGCTACGCTTTTACACGCCCAACCTAACTTCGGTCAGTACCAATTCAATCGATTGCAGATTGTGGATGCTACGCCATTCGTTGAATGGGGAAATCGCTGAAAGACGAAAGTGCAAGGGGACGAAAGTGGAAGGAGATGACGCAATCTCAAATGCGGCGTTCCTTGTTTTTGAGGCGCAGTCCCTTGTAACTGCACTTTCGGCAAGAGGTTGCTTTGAGCCCATTTCGAGCGTTGCACTTCATGCAGATGCGGACTTCGAGCAGTCGCTTCTCTGCCTCCTTGAACCTAGCCATTGAGGCGGCGACTTGCTCCCTCTATTTAAGCGCAAACCCCCAGCAACAGCCCGTCAGTCATGCGAGTAGTCAGACTTCCGGGTATTCACCACGACGCTTCTTGCGTTGTCATCTCAGGTGATGATGCTACTTTTGTGGTCGACCCTGGCACCAGTTGGTACCAATCAAATGTGCTTGAGCGAATTGAGACCAATGTGTCAGACCAACCAGA
>Ga0209403_10005751_pt1 | contig 12837 bp, 8 predicted proteins | sample ArcticOcean_MG_C_8_FD_187440 | JGI IMG/M metagenome (GOLD analysis project Ga0209403, IMG submission 187440) | Marine microbial communities from western Arctic Ocean - ArcticOcean_MG_CB11_86 (SPAdes) (version 2) | ecosystem: Environmental > Aquatic > Marine > Oceanic | place: Arctic Ocean... | reverse complement strand
AACCATGAGAACAAATACCACCAAGGCCAAACTAGCGGAAGGCAAAGTGGTCTATGGCGCTATCGTCAGTCGATACGCCCCTGACATTGTCGAGATTTTTGGAGTAATCAATTACGACTTTGTGATGATCGATTGCGAACACGGGCCAATGAACCTAGACCAGGTGGAGCATATGGTCCGGGCTGCCGAAGTTTTCGGCATCACGCCCATTGCCCGTATCCCAGACCACGACGACGCCACCATCCTGCGTTTCCTGGACCGGGGCGTACAGGGACTGATCATCCCGCACGTCAACAACAAAGAAGAAGCAGAATCGGTAACCAAGGCAGCACGCTATTACCCTGAAGGTCATCGCGGTGCTGCCAGTAGTGGCCGCGCCCACGACTATGGCACCGCCGGCACCAGGGAAGAGTCTTCCAGTTGGGTCAACTCCCAGGTAATGGTGATACCCATGGTCGAAGAAACCCAGGCCGTAGAGAACCTAGACGCCATACTGAAGGTGCCAGGGATAGATGTAATTCACGTCGCTGCCAGTGATCTGGGACAGAGCATGGGAAACCCCGGCACGGCCAAGGTACGTGAATTGATGGGCCAGGTGATACCCAGAATCAGGGCCGGAAATATCAACGTTGGTGCCGGTGGTAACTCACCGGCCGACGCTGCCGGTGTGGCCGAGTTCATCAAGCTTGGTGCCAACTTCATCACTGTTTCATCTCAGGGCCTGCTGCGTTTGGCCGGAGAAGACTTCCGCAAACGAGTAGAAGCCGAACTTTAAATTATTGGACTGCCAAAAGGCCCTGCCATCCCAACACGGGACGGCAGGGCCTTTTTGTCCGAATCACAAACTCAACGAGAAATGGCTGGATCAACTGCGTAAATATTGCTCCTGTAGTTGGATGAACTCATCAGTGCGGTTCACCTGCCGGATCAGTTCTGCGTTGGCTTCTCTGGGCGCTAAATCCGCCACCGAGCCGCCGTCTTTCAGATGCTTGAATGAGTCGTAGATGGCCTGAATTGCCATGCCAAATGCCGGGTTGCCAGCCATCACGATGCTCACACCGTTGGCGGCAAGAAAATCCATATCATCCATCATGTTGTCGGGAGGGCTCAACACTGTGAGCGGCAACGACGTTGCTTGGTGGACCGCTTCCAATTGCTCCCTGGTCTTCAGCCCCGCCAGCCTGATGGCCTCTACCCCGGTCTGAGAATAGGCCTTGATGCGCTCCAGCGCCTCTTCCAATGGAAATTCGGCCAGGGCTGTGGTTCTGGCCACAATGACAGTCATTGGGTCGGTACGGGCCGCAACGGCCGCTTCTAACTTGCCCATCTGCTCTGCCTGTGAGAACAATCCCAGGCTTTTCTGGTTGAACTGAGTTGGCGGTATGGCATCTTCGATTTCGATTGCTGCCACGCCCGCAGCCTCCAATTCTTTAACGGACCGAACCACGTTGACCGCGTTGCCAAAGCCGTCTTCACCGTCGTGCATCAGGCTAACATCGGCGATCCTGGTGATTCGGCGACAGACGTCCACCAAATCAGACATGTTGACCAGAACGGTGTCGGGCATCGCCAGGTTGGCGACTTTGTGCACTGAGCCAGACAGGAAACAGATCTCATAGTCCAGCATGTGGGCGATGCGGGCTGATAGCGGATCAAATATGTTGGCGGCCAGGGTACAGTCTGGCCTGGATAACACGGTGCGGAACCGCTCACGGGCAAGGGACATGATGTTTCTCTCGGTTGGTTTTTATGTCTTCAAATTTGCGTCGGAAAGTAGCCGGTATTATGACATGTTGGCGCAGTTCCAATCAGTGCTACGGCGCGTAAAACTCGCACAAAAAAGCGCCCCGACTTTTCAGCCGAGGCGCTTGGTTTAGCTTATTGGAATCGAAGGGTTAATGTCCCTTACTTTCCGTCTTTGGCCCACATTGCTTCCAGCACGTTGCCGGGGGACATTGGCAGCACTTCCATCCGGACACCAGCAGCGTCGTGGATAGCATTGGCCATGGCGGCCAGTGGAGGCACGATACATACTTCGCCAACGCCCCTGGCGCCGAAGGGATGGCCCGGGTTTGCTACTTCTACAATGACCGTGTCGATCATCGGCAAGTCCAAGCTGGTGGGCATCCGGTAGTCCAAGAATGATGAGTTATCCATCTCACCGGAAGCGTTATAGACATACTCCTCGTTCAAGGCCCAGCCGATACCCTGGGCGACTCCGCCCTGCAATTGACCTTCCACATAGCTGGGGTGGATGGCCTTACCCACATCCTGTAGCGCGGTGTAGCGGAGAACGTCCACCTTGCCGGTGTCCGGGTCCACTTCCACATCTACTATATGGACGGCGAAGGCGTTGCCAACACCCGCAGGGTTGACGTTGCCCCGACCAACGATGGGTCCGCCGGTGCCGTTTAGCCGGGCAGCCAATTGTTTGAAAGTCAGTTTCAGCTCGGGGTCTGATTTGTGGGAGGCCACGCCCTTGGTGAACTCCACGTCATCAGTGGTCACTTCCCAGATCCGAGCGGCGCGCTCGATCATCTGTTGTTTGATGTCATGGGCCGCTTCGTAAGAAGCCCAACCAGACTTGAAGGTTGCTCCGCTGCCGGCGGTCAGTGAGGTATATCCAACGGCGTCGGTGTCGCCGACCGTAGGGTGGACATCTTCAGCGGGGATGCCAAGAACCTCAGCCATCTGCATGGCCACGGATGCTCGTCCGCCGCCGATGTCTGCTGAACCTTCAACCAAGCTCACGGTGCCGTCACCATTAACGCTACCGGTGGCGCAGGCTGGGCCGGTTCCGTTGAACCAGAACCCGGCAGCAACGCCGCGACCTCGGTTGGGGCCTTCCAACTTAGATTTATAGTGATCGGTATTCATGGCCGCTGCTAGAGTCTCCATGTAGCCCACCTTCTGCAGGACTGGGCCTGGGATTCGGCGGCTGCCTTCTTTAACTCCGTTCTTGACCCTGAACTCCAGCGGATCAACTCCCAATTTCTGGCAAATCTCGTCAATCACCGATTCCACGGCAAAGGACGCTGCAGGCACGCCTGGTGCGCGGTAGGCGGCGGCCTTGGGCTTGTTGACCAACACGTCGTACCCTTCGATTCTGCCGTCGGCGATCTCGTAGGGTGTCAACACGCACTGGCAGGCCTGGACGATGGGCGAACCTGGGAAACCGCCGGCTTCGTAGATCATAGTGACGTCAGCGGCCGTGATCATGCCGTCGTTGTTGGCCCCAATCTTTACCCGCATGGAACTGCCCGAGGTTGGGCCGGTGGCCTCAAACACTTCGGAGCGGCCCATAGAAATCTTCACTGGTCGGCGGGCTTTCTTTGAGAGCGCGGCAACCACCGGTTCCAGATAGATGACTGTCTTGCCACCAAAGCCTCCGCCAATCTCCATGGGGACAATCTTAATCTGGGAGACTGGGATGCCCAGGACCAAGCTTGTGAGGTCCCGTATTTGGAAGTGGCCTTGGCTGCTAGCCCAAACTGTCAGTTTGCCATCTTCGCCCCACATTGCCGTTGCGGTGTGGGGTTCAATGTAACCCTGATGCACAGTGGCGGTGCGGTACTCCCGCTCCACAATGATGTCAGCCTTTTTAAAGCCCGCATCAGCATCTCCCAATTCAAATACGAAATGGTTGGAGATGTTGGTAGCCTTTTCTGTGTCGTCTTCGTCGCGAAGTCCACCGGGGCGTATGTTCGCGTTCGTCGAGTTGGCGAGTCTCTCGTGCAGGATCGGTGCGTCGGGTTTCATGGCTTCCAAGACGTCGGTAACTGCGGGCAGAACCTCGTAGTCCACCTCAATCAAAGCGGTGGCTTGTTCTGCCACCTCGCTGTTGATGGCCGCCACCGCAGCTACGGCGTGGCCTTTATACAGGACCTTCTCAGCGGCCATGATGTTGTTGCTGATCCACTTGGGGTTGGCCATGGCTCCTTCGCCTAGGTCCGTGATTTTCCCACTTGGCTGGGCAAAATCAGCGGAGGTAACCACCGCCAGGACACCGGGCAGGGCCATGGCCTTACTGGTGTCGATGGACTTGATCTTGGCGTGGGCGTGGGGGCTGCGAAGAATCTTGCCCGTGAGCATTCTAGGCAGAGAGATGTCAGCGCTGTAACGCGCCCGTCCGGTTACTTTGTCGTTGCCATCGTGGCGGATGGGTCTGGTACCGACCACGTCGAATTCTTCGTTAGAAAGGACCACATTGGAAACCATAGATTTCTCCTATTGAACTAGTCTACGTCCTAGAATGACGAAATTTTAACATACGCCGAGCCTGAAATGGCCTCCAACTCTAAGGGGCCAAATACGACTCGCTTGGTAGATGCGAGGCTAACGATCACCAGCCAAATACGAGTCGGTGGCCCGCTTTAACCCGGCTCTGCGGTTGGCCTGAAGTGCTTCCTTCATGCTTGCCGACCGCTGTTGGGAATCGATGATTCCCGTAAGACTTCCTTGGTAATTGGGCATTACGTAGCGAGCAAACAACTCGTAGCTTCGGTGCAGTTCGGCGCGGGGAGCCCAGTCTTCTGCCCTTAATAGCAGTCCACCAAAGCCGCCGCTGGCCTCTTGCAGACGTTCGATACCTGCAATGACATCGTCCGGTGTGCCCACGATCCATTGGTTGTGCTCCACCATGTAGTCCACAACCTCATCGGCTGGAACATCGGGGATCGGGTTGCCGTTGGTGCCGCCGGTGTATTCAGTAACCACCCTGCCAGCGCCAACGCGTATGTCTTCAAATGCCTGTTCCCTGGTCTCGGCCACGTGGCAACCAACGGACAGACGCCAGTCTTCACGGCGGACAGTCTTGCCGTGTTTCTCAGCAGTCTCTTCTGCGATGGCCCACTGGTCTTTCAAGCTGGTGTTCCGCACCGAGTCTCTGGGCACGCTCAGAGAGATTACTGATGCGCCGTGCTTGCCGGCCAAGAGCACCCCAGACGGCGATTGAACCGAGGCCACCGCCACTGGTAGGGATGGCTTCTGGTAGGGCCTTAGCTGCAAAGTTGCATCTTTTAGCTTGAACCAATCGGTCTCGCAGGATACGGGTTCGCTGCCGTCTAGGAGCTGCATAATCACGCCCAGCGACTCGTCCATCATCTCCCGCTGTCGTTCCGGGTCAATGCAGAACATATTCGCGTCGGACGCCAAGGCTCCGGGACCAACGCCCAGCATCACGCGGCCACGTGTTAGGTGATCCAGCAACACCATTCGGTTGGCCACCATGTAGGGATGGTGATAGGGCAGGCTGACCACGCCGGTGCCAAAGCGAATGTGGCGGGTTCGTCCGGCGGCGGTGGCTATGAACACTTCCGGGGAGGCAATGGTCTCCCAGCCCCCGCTGTGGTGCTCGCCAACCCAGGCTTCATCAAACCCCAGATTATCCAGCCACTCGATCAATTCCAGGTCTCGTTCTAGGGCCAGTGTGGGGTTTTCACCAACACGGTGAAAGGGGGCCATAAAGGTCCCAAAGGTCATGTTATCGGTTAGTGCAGTCAATCTTCTTTCCTCCATTCCACTTGGGTCGCCGCGAATATATGGGTGGTCATCCACCCAACCTGTCTGTTCTATAGCAGTTCAGAACCAATAATAAATGAAACGCCCTCAGGGTGCGAGAGCCCAAAGGTGTTTCATTTGTAAGCGCGCGATTAACACCGGTGGTCTCGAATTTGAATGAGCCGTTCCGAATAGCGTTCGTCGGATGCGCCAATGGCATTTTACGGGCTCACCAGACTCTTTTTCGGTTCAAAAAGGGTTATTACGCCTGGTTGGGAGACCATTTGTAGATCTTCATCAGGGACCCGCCCATGAGAGTGGTACGTTCCGAATCGGAGAGTTGGTCGGTTACACGGAACGCCTCAACTCCCTGCTCGTAGTTCAGCAACTCAACGGCTCGAGTCCAGTCGGTGCCCCACATGCAGCGGTCAAAGCCAAATGCTTGGAATACCTTGCCCAGAGGCTCCCAGATGTCGGCGTAAGGGTATGGTTGATGGGACAAAGTCCCGGCTCCGGAGATCTTGATGGACACGTTGTCGCATGCGGCCAGCGCCAAAACGTTATCCAGGTCAGCAAATGGATTTTCGGGAACGGGCGGCAAGAATGGCTGAACTATGCCCACGTGGTCTATCACTATCTGGGAGTTAGGGTTGCGGCGTGCCAGTTCCAGCAGAAGAGGTAGCTTTCCTGAGGCCATGACATTAACCGGGATTCCGGCTTTGGCTCCAGCGGCTAGAATCTGGTTTAGACCGGCGTCGTCTGCTTGGTACTCCTGGGCCGTGAGCATGATTCTTGCCCCAACAACTCCCTTTGTGGCCGCCCAGGCAGCAAAATCGTCCGCCACAGTATCCGACTGCGCATTGATTGGCCTGATCACGCCGAAGCGGTTTGGGTGTTGGGCGTACACCGCCAGGGCGTAGCTGGCATCATATTGATACAGGCTGAACGGAGAGATCAGCAAAGCCCCATCGACACCAACCTTGTCCATTGCGGCCACCATATCGTCTCCGGTGACTTCATCCGGGCCCTGCAAGAACCCAGCCCAAGGACGACTGGGTGTGTTCTTCTCGTAGGCGTGTACTTGTACATCTATCGTGGGGGTCTGCATAGGCGTAGGGGTTTGAGTTGCCATTCTGATACCTCTCATTTATTGCGGGAATTTCTGCCCCGGGGTTGTCTGGTAGCAGTGTAGGAGTGCCGTTTGCCTCAGTCAACAACCCGCATTGGGCGCAATTATTCGCCTGAAAGGTAGATATACCAGACAAACCGCAATCAAAAAAACGGCCCACCGAGCAGTCACTCATTTTGCGCTAGGAAATAAAGACTGCTCTCCTTGGCCTTGGCCATTAAACGGGTACACTGCATCGTCATCTGTTTCACTCCCGACATCAGTCGGCGGCCCAGGACCGTCGAGCCCGACCATCATCCATGGAATCGTACGGAGGGCCATACGGCAAAAACACCTATCTCATTGAGTTTTCCAAACATGCGAGACTCTGGCTTGGCTTTCCTGGTTGTCTTGATCTAGGCGGCTGATTAGCTTTAATCCAATTCAATCTCTGCTATGCCAATGCCGCTTTCTCCGGCCACCGAGTACAGCAGATAGGTCTGGTCGCCCTCGGAAAAAATCGCCGGATCACGCAGTTGGTTAACGTGCCCATAAGCCACGCTTCTCACTGACGCTGCCAAGGGAGCATCTGCGCCTTCCCAATCGCGCTCCGGGCTTAAGACGTCCACCGCCTCGGTGTCGTGCCATTCCTGCCAGTCCCCTGAGAGATCAATAGTGCTCAGCAGGATGCGCTCTGGTATATCGCCCACCTGAGACCAAAACACGTGTAGCAGGTCGCCCCTCAGCAATAGGGCAGCATGACGCATATTCCGGTTGAACAGCAAGGGGCCAAGCTCAAGAGGTGGCAGGCCCTCGGTGAACCGAAAAACTTGTCCAGGCATGACCAGGGCATAGGTCTGGCCGCCGTGATTGAAGGCTCTCAGATAACTCCTGCTGAGAATCTCCGGACGTGCAACAAAATGTATTCCGTCAGCAGACGTTGCCACGCGGCTAACCTGATTGCCCAGGCCCTCAAGACCATGGAAGTACATCACGATCGATTGATTGTCGGCATCAACATGCACGTCTGGTGAAGCGATATGAGGCGTGGTCAACTCCGTTACCAGATCGTGGGGCAGTTCGTCCCCGCCCCGCTGTGTTTGGCGCTGTCTCTTGATTTCCTCAACCGCTTCTTCCGGGGCGTCTGGTGGCTCGGTCAGGAATAAAGAGTCGCCCAGTTGTAAGCTGCCGGTGGGATGCACCTGCCACGGCCCCCGTAGGTCGTCCGCGTAGGCCAGACGGATGTAGCTACCTTTGTGATCAGCGAAATAAAGATAGTACTTGCCCAGCGGGTCTTTGACCCAATCTGGCACGCGAATCAGCGACGGCCCTTGGATGTTCTCTCCAATACTTGGATGTAGGTCTGGGCTGATGATGGGGGCGTCTACAAGACGGGTAACACGCATTGCATGGTCTCCAAAAATTTACTGCCATATAGGGGATGAATTTTAGCATCAAACCAGTGGTTCTTGTGTCTCAGCCAGGCCTTGCAGGGCAAAATTTAGAAGGCTGAACTTGATTTGACAGACTCGGTTGCCCATATCTAAAGAACAGTTATACTGACGCGTCAGCTTGAGAGAATTAACATGCTAGGCCGGGCTTGTTCCGTGCCTACTACCCCAGGTGAAGGAGAACACTTATGCATTGCGGAGTGATGGTCACGGGATATAACCAGGGCGACTGGGAACGACTGATAGCGGAAGATTATAGCCGGCCTCCAACAATCTCGGACGCCGAGAATATGGATAACACTCTTTACATGGGGGAGCTGGTCGAGCCGCTAGGCTTCGATTCCATCTGGGCAACAGAACATTATGGCTCGGCCTACTCAATGCAGCCCAACCCACTGCAATACCTGGCCTATTGGGCGGGCCGCACCAGCCGAATAGATGTGGGCACCGCGGTGATCGTTGCGCCCTGGTGGAACCCGGTGAGACTAGCCAGCGAGATATCCATGCTCGATATCTTATTGAAGGGTCGCCGTCTCCACTTGGGAATCGGCCGTGGCATCTCCCCCCACGAATACGCTTCCCTGGGCTACCCAATGGATCAGTCGCACAAGTATTTCTATGACGTAATCAATGTCATCAAGGCCGCCGATGGCGCAGAGCGTTTTGACTTCAAGGGCGATATCTACGATATCCCACCGACTTCCATCCGGCCACAAGCACGCCACAAGGGAGACCTGACCAATAACATTAAAGTGGCCTTCAGCACTGAGGCGTCGGCAAAACTGGCCGCAGAGAACGGTCTAGGCCAGATGTTTGTCGCCGGTGACGACGTTGATGAGATGGTCGCCAAGGTGCAGCGGTTCAACCGAATTCGCAAGGACCTGGGCCTAGAACCAGATCAGCCGACCACATTGCTGTGGATGTACTGCGCCGAAACGACCGAGGAAGCCGAAGAAGGCTGGGAATATTTCAAAAACCAGGGCGTCGCAGCCCAGCATCACTACTTTGACTGGAACAACCCCGGCTACGAAGGCATAGCTGGCTACGAGGAATACCTATTGCGACAGACCGCTGACATTAGCCCAGCGGAAGCCAGACTAGCCGCCCGTCGCGCAACCCAACCGATCGGCACTCCGGAACAGATCATTGAGAAGATCAAGTCCATGCAAGAGATGATCTCTATGGAGAAGGTCGTGATTCACATGATGTACGGCGGCATGCCCAGAGACAAGGCTGAAAAGAGCCTGAGGCTCTTCGCCGAGAAGGTCCTGCCTGAAGTACAGGCAATGGCAACGCCGATTAACCCCAGGTCTTTGGCCTAGCCTGGCCCGGTTTTTCTATCCGGCCTTTCTATTCTAATTTCCTGACGAAGTCCCGCACGGTTCCGGACAACAGGTCGGGAATCTCTACCTTCATGTTGTGGCCCACGCCGTCGAAGGTCTCTAGGGTGGCGTTCGGTATCTGATCGACCATCAGATGCTGAGCGTCCAGTGGCGTGATTTCATCTTGGTTCGACGCCAAGATCAAAGTCGGCGCAGAAATCTGGGGCAACAGCGGGGTGAGGTCTTCTCCCAAGAGGCAATCCTGTAGAGCCAAGACCACTTCAGCCGTGGTTTTCTCGCCTGAGGATGCATACCAATCTATTAGTTCTTGTTTTGAATTGGGGCCAAACCGTTTCTTAGAATCCGCTCCCAGCCATGCTTTGGTCCCTTCTTCCTCAAGTATCCTCCGCCACACGCTGGCATCCATGCTCGCCCCCATTCCGGCCAGTCTGGGAGTGGATGCCACCAGACTCAAGCTGTGGAGTCGGTCTGGGAAATCGATGGCAAAACGCAGGCTGACGATGCCTCCCGCAGATGCGCCCACCAGGTGGACCTTCTCAATCTCCAGGCTGTCCATGACCGACGCTATGTCTGCAGCTAAGCCCGGCAGAGTGAATTTACCGCCAGAGGGAGGGTCGGTTCCCGCGTGGCCGCCCATATCAAACCGGAGTACCCGGTGTTGGCGGGCCAACGTTGGGACCCAAGCCCGCCAACGGTGGAGGTTTCCACCTGCTGCATGGTGCAGCAAAACCACACTTTTTTCTTGCCAGGGATCAGTAAAATCGTCCCAATGGTAGTGAAACTTGCTGCCATTTAATTGCAGGTACGGCATTCTAGTTAAACCTCTGTTTCTTTGGGTCTCTTGTTTGGCTTAAACAAGAGGGAACGTCGCTATGCGACCTTGAGGGTTAGTTGGATTAGCTTGTCGGCCCGGTCCTGCTGATCCAAGTTGCGGCAGGTGGCAATGATCTCTTCAAACTGCGCCTCTGGGATGGGCAGACCAGGGATGACATCACGGATCCGCCTGGCCTCTTCTTCAAAGTCCCACATGAACTCACGGCCGGTGGACTGCTTGGTGTAACTCTTGCCATCCTTGGTGAAGACTGTGATACGGGGTCCAAAGAGCGTCATCTTATGCGAGGGTATTATTTCCACCCGGTGCATCAGGTCCAGCACTTCAGGCGGGTCTGACGCTCCGTCGGCAGCGCCCATCTGCTGGCTTCGCAACACCGGGAAGCCGCGCATGGCCACGCCATACGCAGTGTAATACTTGGTTCCGCCTGTTTCCGCCTCGCCATCTTCGCGGCGACTTGGGAAGGCTGGACTCGGATACTGGGTCTCCATCCAGTTGACCACAGCCTCGACGCGTTCAACGTCCTCGTACTTGATGTCATTCTCGATGCAGAGCTGGGCAGAAACATCAACGTGGGCAATGTTATAACCGGCGGTGGAGTAGATGCGGTAGAGCGTCTCCAGGAACATCCAGTCCTTACCCAGCCCGGTGGTAATTTTATCCAGACTGGTCTGCGTGTCACCGACAAAACTGTAGGTGAGTTTCCCTTGGTTGTTGCCGGTGTAGGCGTGGTAGAAACCAGCCTCGCCTTCAAGGGTAGTCTCGCCGCCCACCTGACCCATCTGGGCCAGTGCCACTGCAAGCATTGCGTTCCGCACGGCAGCGCCCTCACGCAAGGCACGGCCACCACTGCGAGGACCTTCCAAGTTTCCTGCTGCCAGGTGGACGCACAGGGCGATGGTGTTATTCACCTCGTCCTCGGTCAATTTCAGAATCTTGGCGGCGGCCATCGCCGGGCCAAAGATTCCAAACACGGGGCCGGCGTGGAACCCACGAGACATCACGGTTGGAATGAAGTCTGACGCCAATCGTTCCATCACCTCATAGCCAGCGGCCACGCCAGTAAGGAATTCCTTCCCCGACACGCCGGCGGTTTCTGCAGCCACAAATGCTCCGGGCAGAATGCTGGTGCCCGGGTGAGTGAGCATGCGGAAAGAATCCAGCTTGCCGCCAGACATGGCCATCTCCGCGTTGGCAAAGGCCGCACCGCCTTTGGTTACGGTGGTGCCGTCCACCATGACGGTTGCGCCACGGTTCACGCCAGCTTCGTCTGCAGTGATGAGTTTCACGGCGCTCTGGCCACTGCTGGACTGAGAACCCAGAAGTACGGATGCCAGGCTGTGCAGGGTTACCCCCTTTGCACGGTCCACCACGGCGGGCGGGAGATCGTCATAGCTGAGTCCCACTACCCACTGCGCAAGTTGTCGGCTGAGAGATACCATTTTCTTCTCCGATGCGTTGTTGATGTTTTACTATTCGTCGCCCAATTCACGACGCAGGTAGTCTACGCCATCACCGCCCCGAAACCTACCGCAAAAGTCGGCATGTTTTGTACCAGCCACATATACCCAATGTCACCCTGTCTGGTTATCGGACGCAAAAACGCCCCGGCAATGTTTGTCGAGGCGTGGGCAATCAACCTGGAAGGCGGGCGACTACGATCATTCCCAATCTACGTTAGTTGTATAGAACCAATTGTCTTCAACGGCAGGCGAAGGGTCGATGTAATTGAGCCCGATCTGGGCACCATAGGTGTAGCACCAACTGTCTCCCCACCAGCGTGATTCCCAGCTCTTCCACGTCTTGCGCTCGCACCATCCAGACCCAACGGCAAACCAAAATTCTCCCGATAAAGCGGTACATGAGCGGATATTATCGTTGTTGCCATCATCAGGACAGTCTCGTTCACCCGTACTTGTTCCGCCCTCCGGCAAGCGTTCGACTTCGACGCTGAGCTTGCCACGCACGCTCATGATGCAGGCCACTTCGCCCGAGTCTGAACCGCTCAGGAAACCGCCAAAGACGTCCGTTTCACCACTGAAATACCAGACCCTTAATTCGCCACCAATGTCCACTACCAATGCGCAGCCATATTCTATGATTGGGCAGTTTCCGGGAGACACCGTGATGATCTGGACTTTGCGCTCGCCTGACGGTGCGACTGCGATGACCTCAACGGTTTGTTCGGTGCCTGTCACAGGTACGTCATAAACAAACTTGCCATCGAAATCCAAGGCCACAATCTCCCCATCCACGGTGAGCGTTGCCTCGGGGTCGGCAAAACCCTGAAGACGGAGGGCCGAGCCATCTGACACGACATCGGCACCGAGAACGCTCTCAATCTGAAGGAGTACCGGCTTTTCCGGTTCAGAAGCGGATGTGGAGTCTTGCGGAGGGACTGTCGCTGCTGGAGTCGAGGCTGGGCCAACAGATCCGCCGGGCGACTCAATAGTAGGAGAAAGGGTAGGTTGTACAGCGAGAACCGGGACGGCGGTTGCGGCAGCGGTGGGCGATGGCTGGCTAGCTCCGGTGTACTTATAAGAGATGAAGTATCGCAAGCCAGGGCCAACGCAATCAGTGACGCAATCAAAACTATGAATCGGT
>Ga0209403_10005747_pt1 | contig 12839 bp, 25 predicted proteins | sample ArcticOcean_MG_C_8_FD_187440 | JGI IMG/M metagenome (GOLD analysis project Ga0209403, IMG submission 187440) | Marine microbial communities from western Arctic Ocean - ArcticOcean_MG_CB11_86 (SPAdes) (version 2) | ecosystem: Environmental > Aquatic > Marine > Oceanic | place: Arctic Ocean... | reverse complement strand
ATAATCAAAATTAACTGTTGACAATAATTGGAATCTGTATATAATAGACGCATGAGCAACGGTACTACCGAATTAACAATCGAACATATAATACCCGATTCAGAAAACTTGGCACACGCGTTGTGGCGAGTCGAGGGGAAGCGAATGCCACCCATGGAGTTCAATTACCTCAAAGAGGCAGTTGAATGGGTTAATCAAAATTACTTTGATAGAGATGAGTCCTAAATGAAGAAAGTAGATATATATTACAATGTACGCAAAAAGTGTTTAAGCGTACGCGATGCCACAACGGGACTAGTGGTCAAGCATACTCACGCTATCAAGCTGGTAGCGGGTACGCAGGGTTACGAAAGAGATATCCAATTTAAGGTAAGCGAAAAAGGAAGACAGCGCGTACTGAAAGAGAAGCGCAAAAACGTTCACGCTTATGTGAGCGGTAGAGTGACGGATTTAGGGAAGGTTAGAAGCCTAGAAGAAAGTAAGGCTCGAAAGCCAAAGACGCTGCGGCAAGTAACTTATAACCCTTATAAGCATGAGACCTTTGTAGACGTTAAAACAGGCGAGGCCGTCCATTGGGCTAAAGAGGTTTTTATCGATGACCGAAAGGTATACATCGTAAAAGAAAGTAAGGCATAGATCTTTGAATTTTGAATTTAGGGGACCTCGAATCCTCTAAGGAAGTGACTGAACGCGCTGTTGTCATAGCAGCGAAGGTGCGGTGCTACGGACTAGGAGAACGACCATTCTCTTGGGGGTCTGTAGGGTCGGCGTGAAGTAGGGACAGACATGAAATATCTTGCCTGTGACCCTGAAATCATTAGAGGTAAACAAGAATTCCTCTCTTCCACTAATTTAGTCTGGAAAAGTTATTGACAATCCCAGAACAATACCATAGAATATCTACAGTGCTGAGTTCAACGCCGCCGATTCGAAACTTTGGGTATTACCATCTCCAAGGTCACAGCTTGTCCACATGGCGTGGTGGACACCTACTAGTCGTTCATAACATAAGAGGGGAGGGCTAACGCCTTCCCTTCTTTATTTTTAGTGTCACTCTTAATCAAAGTAAAGTAAAAAGTTTCGTAAAAAAAAAGTTGACGTGAAATTACATTTGGTTAACATTAACGGTTCTTGCGGGAAAACCCTTCGCGCTAAATATTAATACTTAAAATAATGAGTACAGAAACTAAAGATATAAATAATACGGATGATCGACGATTCTCTGTAATTAAACCCGAAACAGGGATTGAGCTTAAAGACGATATGCGTCTCGGCCTTAAAAGAGATATGTCTCTTATCGAAGTAGGAGAATCATTTCTTCTGTCTAAAAAGCAACGACCCATGGTTTGTGCATACTCTAAGAAGTTAGATATGAAATTCAAGACCCGTGCGTTGTCAGATTCGACCGAGCACATTCGCGTTTGGCGTACCGCATAGAATAAGTCTCTACATGATAAGAGCCACTCTTAACGGGGTGGCTCTTTTTGTGTCACCGGATTTATTAAAGCTTAAATATGCCACCGTAATTTCCCTCCTCTAAATATGGGTCACCGGATTTTTCGAGACCTAAATATGTCACCGTAATTTTTTAGACCTAAATATAGACTTAAAAGCTTCCCAGAGGACACGCAGTAAGGTTGCGTCATGACATGAGACTTTCATATCTTTATCTATTTTTATTTTACGAGTCATTTTCATAATATATCCTTTAGGAAACAGGCTTCGGCTGTGGTTTCATCGGGATTCCATAGCATAGAGCCTTCGTAGTCTCCGCTATTTCTCTGTGCGATTTCTTCGGCCTCGACTCTACTTCTAGCTTCGATGATTTCCTCACCGTGGGTGTAATAGGTCTTGCTCCATGTTACTGTGTATAATTTCATAATTATGCCTCCTTTACTGACCACTCCTCTGTATCTAGTGTCTCTAATGAATCAGTGCCGCTGAGATAATCACCGTCACCGTCAACTACCTTTTCAATAGCTTCTTCTTTGTCTTTAGCGTCAACCAAGACTTGTTGAATATGAATTTCTTTTACTAATACGATATATTGCATTTAGTTCAACTCCTCCAATTCACAACGAATGTCTAACCCGAAATCATAACCGCTTCTGTAATAGAGGTCATTCTCCAACCTATTCCAGTGATTCTCATTCTGAGTGCCTACTAAAATAGCATCCCTTGTTCCTGTTTTGTAAGATTGTAATTCTTTATCAGTCATATTTAGTTCAACTCCTCCTTTGGCAACTGTCCCTTTGAGTTTAATCCCCAAGTCTCTGGTGCGAGGCGGGAATTTTCCGCAATGACCGTGTGAACTTCTGCTCCGTCAAGCCACGCGGAAGAGACTTCGGTGTCCTCTTCTAATTCCTCCCACGCCTTTTCTTCTGCTTCGGCGCGAGTCTTTGCTGTCACCACAATTTGGCGATAGGTTTTTGACTCGAACTCTACTTCATATTTTTTTTGTTTTGTTTTGTCGCTCATACTGGTGATGATTATACACGATTTTGCATTCTTGTCGAGAACTAAAATAAAGTTTTTTTTACTTTACAAAGATCGTTTATCGTGTATACTGTCCCACGTTATGAGCACACTAAAAGAATTAAAAGTACGAACAGGGGGGCTTTCCGTGCCTAGCAAGATGCCTTGCTATGGTTACTCTATCCCTGCTGAAAATTGCATCACAGGCAGCAAACTAGCCAAAGACCCACGCACTATCTGTAGCATTTGCTACGCCGCGAAAGGGCGTTACCTTTGGCCTACGGTTTCCCAAGCCTTAAAGAATCGTTTGGCTACTCTCCAGCTTGAAACTTGGGTGGACGATATGGTTGAATTTATTTCCAAGAAAGAAAAGAGCGGTTATTTCCGTTGGCACGACTCGGGAGATGTTCAGAGCATTGAGCATTTAGAAAACATTGCCGAGGTAGCAAGGCGTTTGCCCGAAATTAAATTCTGGTTGCCTACTCGTGAATACGGATTCGTATCTTTATACAATAAACGTCACGGGGCGTTTCCTGACAATCTTTGCGTCCGTTTATCGGCTTATCTTAAAGACGGCCCACCGCCAAAGGCACTCGCTAATCGTATGCAGTTGCCAACTAGCGGAGTGTCTACAGATGATGGATTCACTTGTCCTTCTTCTAGGCAGGAAAACCAATGCGGTGATTGCCGTGCTTGTTGGGACAAGGAGACAGAAAACATAAACTATAAGGCACACTAGCGAATGGAATTGTTTGTCATTTTTGTGGTGGTTTTTACTACTTACGCAATCAAAGAAGAAGACGATTATTAAATGAGTCGTAGATAAATAAACTTAAAAAAGTTCTTGACTAATAGAGAGTAACCTGTATAATAGGAAATATGAGCAACGAACCAATAGTAACTTATGACGCTCCCTTGAAGGGGCAAACGTACATACAGGAAACCAAGAAGAAGATTCAAAATGACGTTAGGTCTTACTTGGAAGTTTTGTATGCATACGACGAAGATAAAGACGAAGCAGAGGAAATGGGCGACCACCTTTGCAAAATCGTAGCAGACAACTTTAAGGAATTGGAGAACTAAAATGACAACAAACACACCATCACACGAGTACAAAATCGTAGTTATTGGCAAACGCCGAGTCAAGCTGCCAGTGTGGCTTGTCAATGGTCAACCTCAATCAATCCTTGAAAGAAATTAAAATGACAAACAAAGAAACAATGGAAAAAGATACAAGTAGAATAATAGACGGCCTTTGCGCGATTGCGGATACCCTTGACGGTTTCGGCGCGGAGGATAACGAATACTATCAAGAGATAATTGAAAGTGCGAAAGACAAATTACTGGAGAATTAAATTATGACTAAAGAAGAATGCAGAGAACAAATCCAAGAAGACATTATGACTTACGCCGCCATCTCCACCGTGCCAACCAAGGAGGTAGATGCCCTTTGCCAAATCGTGGTAGATAACTTTAAGAAATTGGAGGATTAAAAAATAAAACTAAAATTCAAAAATCAAGACGGCATCAAATACACCGTCAGATTTAAAAAGCCCGACGCACGAACGCACGGGCAATGCGATGGGTTTTGTTTTTACCCCAAAGACGGGAAGGCCGATATAGAAGTCAACCCAAAGATGGGGAATCAAATTATTTTCAACACCGTTATACACGAAGTGACTCACGCCTTTTTCGACGACAAGACAGAAACGGAGACAGCTAGATTTGCTGATACATTGAGTCGCCTTTTGTTTAACAATTTACAATTTAAGAATGACAATCTTCAACAACTAATTAAGGATTAAATTATGAAAAAGTTCTTGACTAATCCAGTGCAATCTATATAATAAGAAATATGAAAGCGATACTAGAGATTGAAATGGGAAATGACTCCTTTGGCAACTGCGCCACCGAGAGATTATTCGAAATGCGAAACGTAGTTGAAAAACTAATGGATAACGCTAACCGCATTATGGTGGCAGACGTTGGAGACTTCACAACCGCGCAAGACGCAAACGGCAACACGGTCGCCAAACTTAAAATCGTGGCAGACAATGAGATAACTGAACACGAAAAATTAGAATACATTCACAGCACCTTGCAAGATGTAGCAAACACTATTGAGTGGGCAAAATTAAAAGAAGAATCCAGAGATGCGACTACCACATCTGCTCCCCTAAATCTGTTTAAATCGTTGGACGAAGATATGGTGAACACCTCTATGTCAATGATTGAAGACATCAGAGAGAAACACTTTGATGAAGGTGGAGAACTAATTATCACCCAAGGCGATAAAAAATTAAAAGAGATGTTGGAGGGAAAATAAAATGACAAACAAAAAAGCATTAGATATTGTATTAGAAATGGCGAGAGAACTTAACATCGACGGCTTTAGCACGGAAGAAATTGAAGCAATCGCTCAAATGGAAGATTATTATAACGATGTATTGGAGGATTAAATGACAGTCACTACTATAAAAGCGGCGATTGCCTTAATGCGCGAACCGGAGATAGATAGTCTTTGGGAATATCAGGGAAGCTTTGGGCAGACCCTTTGGGCAGCATTCGTCGAAGGTCAATACTGCGACATTTATGGTTCCTGTACTGCATTAAAGCATGATGGGGAAATTACAGGGATGGGGCGAGAGTTCCTAGCCTCTAATAAGTCACCGGAAGAAGCGGCAGACGAAATCGAATACTCAGTCTCTCCAGAGACTAAAAAATGGTGGCAGGAAAAACGTGGATACAACTGGGACGACGAATAGAAATTCATCACCCGAAATATAGAAAGACTAAATAAGGGGATTCATCACCCGAAATTCTAAAAGACTAAATAAGGGGAAAACCACTGCCCGAAATTTTGAAAGACTAAATATGGGATATAAAATACTAGACGTAAAAGCAGACATCCACGAAGCGTTTGAAAAATACTTTGTGCTGATAAACGATATACACAACGACCTTTCCCATTATAGGAGTGACGCCCAAGTGAAAGAAGATCTATTGGAAATTGTAGACGAGAATTTTGACAAGCTTTGGAGTGATAAATAAATTTGTTTTAGTGTTGACAATATGCAGAGGTAATGTATAATGGACGTCGTATGAGAGAAACACAAAGAGCGAGAGAGCAACGGGAAATGGATGTCCTTGTTGAAAACCTGCGTAAAGAACACGATAAGGAAATTCTCATTCACGGGATTTTTATGGGTGTGATGATTGGCAGCTTATTCACTGGGATAATGATTGACTTTTTGCAAAAGCTTGGAGGATAAAAAAACTTAAAAATAGTTCTTGACTATAACTCTGATTTGAGTATAATAGATCACGTTGACAGCGGGTATCCTCCCTCACTGGCGACACCCACGGGAAAGGGCGAGTGGAGTACCAACTCCAAACTAGGTCGATGTAACCTGTCAGGCGAACCTAGTGAATAAAAGGGAAACCCTAAATCCCGTGGGAACAATTTAGGTGTCCACGTAGAGGGTTGAGGATGAGATTAATCGTGCGAGGTAAGCACCGCAAAGGCCAAGCGGTGGACATTCCTACACGACTCTGCCGACATATCACCTTCCGTATGCGGAGAATCGGACACCGAAGGAAAGCGGCATATACGCACCTTCAGCTTTAATTTATGTTGGTGAGGTTTGGAAGTGATGTAGTCTTGAGGACGTAAACCATCAACGCCCGTGGCTGAAAGCTGACACGCTGGGAGATATCCCTGCCCAATGGCAAGGCGTGAAGGTGACACGATAGGGACGGGAAAGGGTTCGACCCCCTACGCCAACTACAATTTCCCGAAAGGGAGCAGGAGAGACCAGCTAAACAGTCTCTCTAGGTTTGTTTGGAGCCAAAACACAGGCTAGGCAAGACTAACGCAGCAAATGGAACACGCGATCCGTTAGGGGCGAGTAAGCACAAACAAACTTTCTTTTTTTTAGTGTTGACATTCTGCGTGGGAAGTGTACAATAAGAGCGTTATGAGAAACAAAGCACGAATCAACAAAGAAGGTTTTATGGGGAGCGCATCCCGTGAACATCGAGTGAAGAAGGGCAAAGGCAGCTTTACCCGTAAACCTAAACATAAGAAAGGATGGGCATAATGAACGGCTCATCGATGTCAACACAAAGACTTTTCCCGTATGAAGTGATAACGGAAGGAGGGCTAGGGCATTTGCTCTTTGCGTCGGGGCCTGAAGATGCACGGCGGAAATTCAAGAATGAATTTTACGGCGAGAGAATTAAAGTCGTGAGGCGCGTTCGGGGTGACACCCAAAGAGGATAATTTAAGGCGTAGTGATGTGCATTGCTCATGCACGAAGCCCTCCAGAAATGGGGGGCTTTTTTGTGTTCGTAATAAATTAACTTAAAATAGTTCTTGACTTATTATGCGTGATGCGTATAATCAAAACCGTTATGGGATACACACACTACTGGTACAAAAAAGAAGAATTGCCACAAGCGCAATGGAATCAATTCACAGATAGGCTTTCGGGCTTATTTGCTAATTCACTCGTCACCTGTTTAGAGAGTGACGCCGAAAATCTACCGCCCGAAATCAATGCCGATGAAGTTCGCTTCAATGGCAAAGGCGTGGACGGTCACGAGACTTTTCGCTTCACTCGTGTCGTCAGTTCCTCTGATTTCGATTACAGCGCAAGGCAAATAGAATTAACGAATGACGAAGAAGGCCGATTCTTTGATTGCTGTAAGACAGCGCAGAAACAATATGACTATTATGTGGTTCGCGTCCTTGCTTTGGCGGAGGACATTTTTGGGAGTGACGTTGACGTTAAAAGCGACGGGGATTGGAGCGAGATAAAAAAGACAATAGAGAGTTCAGACTATCACGCGCAAGAAATTGAGAAGACGGATATGAAAGATTACACAATACCTGTTAGTTGGCAAATGTATGGGTTGGTTAAGGTTAAGGCGAAAAATATTCACGATGCCGCAGCCATAGCAGAGCAAGACCCTGATATCGGACTGCCGACCAACGGGACATACGTTGAAGCCTCTTGGGAAGTGGATTGGGAGATTGTAGGATAAATAAACTTAAAAAAGTTCTTGACTAATAGAGAGTGATCTGTATAATCAAAAAATGAAATATCTTATTGCATTCATGCTGGGAGTCACACCCGTGGTGGCTCAAAACCTAACGCAAGAGCAGAAGGTCATCGCCATGACAATCTTGGGAGAAGCGCGTGGCGAAGGTGAAGCGGGGATGTACTCCGTAGCCTGTGTCCTTGCCCAGCGTGTGAAAAATTCATCACCCGAATTTTCATACACGCAAATATGCAAGGCAAAATCCCAGTTTTCCTGCTGGAATAAGAATGACCCCAACCGAGCGAAGTTGCCGGATCTGCTAAAAACGCCAGAGGCGGCATATGCCAAACGTCTCGCAATACATATCGACAAACTCGAAAGGTCTGCCGTGAATTTCGCAGATCATTATTGCTCGATTAGCTGCAATCCTTATTGGTCATTTAAGAAGGTGAAGCGATCCGATGGCGTGATTATCAAAGTACCTTTGAAACCTGTTATGATTCGGGGGCGTCATAAATTTTACAAACTGCGTTGATGCGGTTTGGCTCATAACGAAAGCGGGGGGGATATTCCCCTCGTTTTTTTTGCTTTTAGTTCTTGACTTTATTGGTGTAATCTGTATAATCATCGGCATGAGCAACGACCATCATTTGAACAACCGCCAAACTTGGAACGTAAACGGCAAGACGTTCACCTTTTTCCATCGCGAATACTCTGTTGGTTGCGGGGGTGACGAAATCCCCTTGCCTTGGGAGCACAAACACTATCTCTATGTTTGGGATAAATTCCAATGCGCTCACGCATACTACTGCTTTGAGGATGATCTTTTCATAGAGGAGAAGGACGCACCCTGGCTAGACTGCAACAGAGTCACGCCGTGAAGCCCAAAGCAAACGCGCATTCTGATTTCGGCTTGAACTGGTATAAGCTCCGCATGGATGAGGATAAAAGAATCTTTGCACGGATGGAATTAAAGCGCATGAGAGAGGAGTTAAAAAAACTTAAAAATAGTTCTTGACTTTTTGAGTATTATCCCTATAATGACGGCAACAATGAAAGCAACGAAAAAGACCTTAGACCAATTCATCGACGATGTAGACACCGTGATTACGCAAACGCTGTTCTGCTCACTCCACGACCTACCTGACACCATTTGCTTCTCTGATTACTATGACGAGGATGAGTCGGGGGACGCCAAGGCGTATAAGAATATGGTGATGTATGCCGCCGAAGATTTAGCGTATGACAACGGTTTTAAGATTGACGATTGTTGAGCGTTTGATACACCCGAATTTTCATACACGCAAATATAGGCACAACGAAAGGATAAAAGAAAATGAAAACTTACACTTACCCACAAGAGACATGGACGGAAAAGGAATGCGTAAAACACGCAAGACACGCACCCGCTAACGCATACGGCGACAAACCGCCAAAGGGCATCATAGCAAGATGCGGCTCAAGTTACCCTGAATATGGGCAAACCATTCGCTTTAATGGCGGCACGGTGAAAGAGGGCAAATGGTATGAAGCCGTAGCCGTGCCGCTACCAATAATCCCGCCTAGTTATGAATTCAGAGAGCTAACAAGTTGGGGGCTTACAATCAGGAAAAAAGAAGCCCCGCAAAGCTCTTGAACAAATCCTAAAATAGTTCTTGACTTTTTAAGCGTCATCCCTATAATCAAAAGCGTAATGAGTAACATGAACATGAACTACAATGACCCCGACAATCCAATAGGTTACGAGCCGAACTTTTTGGAGAGCAACGATGAACTGATGGAAAAACTCGATGAACTCAAAAAGGACATTGAAGCCGAGGGCTTGACTCTTGACAAAGATGAATTTTGGCAAAGGGCTTGGGATGACATCGTAGAAGGCAACCCAGATTTTAGAGAGGAACCACGATTTTCGGACACGGTTTCCGAATGGTGGGCGCGGCCAAGGAATACGCGGTAAAAAAGTTTGCTTTGTGCTGTACTCTAACGCTTTGAGGTTCACGCCTAACGCACCGCATTTTTCCCCGCCGATCTATAATATCGGGCCGCTAATTAAAACGCGTTAGATGGAAGATTTGAGACAAGAACAAGCATCGAAAATAAACAAAATTAAGTGTTGACTTTTTGGGCGTCGTCCTTATAATAGGGGCAGTTCGCGAGAGTATAGCAAGACTCTACTGCTCACGGATGCCACCTCTGCAAACGGTGAGGAAACATAGGAACGCAAGAGACGTTTGTATTTCAGTGGCACAATTTAGAGAAGGAATCAAAGTCATGAAGGTTAAACTAAAAGCAAACGATGGAGCGACACGGCGAACAAAGAACCGCGTTCGCCAACACGGGCCAAACTTTGAAGATGTATCCCGTGACCTGACGGGGCAACCGCCAATCGCGTGTACCCTTTTCCGTGCCGCTGATGGATGGTTGGGATGGTTGCCTGTTAACGAATTGAAAATAGTTGAAATTAGTTCTTGACTTTTTAAGTGTCATCCCTATAATAGAATCATGCCTACGAATTACAGCGACACGAACCACCTCACACCAACTACAGCCGAGGCCATTCAAGAGCAAGTTAAAGACATCGCGGAGGCGGCGTCTCACCTCACCATCCTCGCGGAGATTGATTTTGAGCGTGAGGAAAACCGCGCAGATGAACAGGCGGGGGTGGACGGCTGCAAGGGGTGCGGCATGGCGTACTCGTTTTTCTTTAACACGCAGTTTCACAAGGAAGATTGCACCGAGAAAAAAGTCTAAATTAGTTCTTGACCTTTTAAGTGTTATCCCTATAATCAAAATCATGTTAAGCAAATCATACGACATCGACGAGGTAACAGAGCAGGGCCGCGAGTTTCACATCGAGGCAGAGGTGAGCTTCTGCAACGTGGACGGCATCAACATCGAAAGCGTGGAGATCACCGAGTGGACGAATGACGGAGAGACGGAGATCAAGCACGGCGAAAATGCCGAGTTGCTGAAGATGCTCCACCATCACATTGACTCTGCTATTGAGCGAGACGAGGAGACGCCTAGCCGCGAAGAAATAGCCGAGGCGGCAAAGGAGGATTTTCTTGGGGTTTAGTGCCTCAATCTTTTTTGAAAATAGTTCTTGACTAATTAAGGATTATCCCTATAATAAAAAACGTTATGAGCAATAAAACAAATACATCACAAGATAACCCTAACAGCCTAAACGATCCGCAAAGCGAATTGCGCGACCTGATCCAAGTCCTTCCCGAAGAGTGGGGATGGGAGCAAAACGATCTGGAAGCCTTTCAAGCGAACTGGGACGGCGAATAAAATCAACCTTCCCCCCGCAAGGGGGGAGCAACCTTCTTAAATATAAAAATGAAATTTGAAGATATTCAATTCGAGGGCTTGGCCGAGATTTACGGCTACGGCGCAGTCCAAGCAAAGATCGATTTGGCCAATGGCTACAAGCTTTCCATTATCAAACACCGCATGAGCTACGGCGGAGAAAAGGGGCTTTACGAAATCGGCGTGGCCCATAAGGATTCCAAATTTGGGGCGATCCCTGAAGGATGGGGCGACAGCGTCAAAGGATGGCTCACCGAAAAGGGCGTGGAAGTGGAGATCGGAATCCTATCCCGCTCAAAGATTGAATACGAGAAGGTGAGGGGCTAGAAAAAAGTTTGCTTTGTGCTGTACTGTAACGCCTTGAGGATGAGACTTAAAGAGAGATGATTTTCCCCGTGAGTCTATAATATTGTGCAGAGGATTAGAACGGCTTACAGCGCGAATTTGAGACAAGAACAAGCATCGAAAATAAATGAAATTAAGTGTTGACATTTTTGGGGATAATAGGCATAGTCTACGCATGAGAACGCAAGAAGAAGTACAAAACGAGCAACGCAACGCAGAGGCCCGTGTGCAACGCTGGAATGAATCCGTGCAACGGGTGCGGGATCTCGCCCAAGCGTGGCAGCGTGATGATCGCAGATGGCAAAGCGAGGCAGCGAACCGCGAACGGTGGGAGCAAGAAAATGGCCGAAACCTTACGGGGTAGGACGGCGGACGATGAACAGGCGGGGCGTTAAAAATAAATAAAAAAAGGTCTTGACTTTTCACCAGTAATCCCTATAATAAAAACATGAGCAACGAACCATTCGCAACACAGGATCAGCAAGACGACCACAACGATTTCCAGCCTTCAGCCTTTCAGGGCTGTTCACGGCTAGACGCGGATGAGGCCGCAATGAATGACTATCGGGACGCACTAGAGTCCAACGTGGAAGGATTCGCGGAATCGCGGGGGCTTAAATACCGACCGACCGACGAGGGATTACAAAAGCTATATTTTGCTTGGCTCAAAGCGACTCAACCGCATCACGAGGATCTGGACGAGATCGGAGAGCGGAAGCTAACCGAGGCGGAAGCCCAAGAGATGGCGGGAGAGGCAGAGATGGAAGCGAAGGAATGGCGGATGGGAGTCCAACGCTACGAGGAAGCGGGGGCGTACATGGGAAGAGGGTAGAAAAAAGTTTGCGTTAGACTGCACAGCAATGGGTTGAGGATGAGACGTAAGGAGGCCGAAAAATTCTCACAGGTCTATAATATTGGTGGGCGGATCAGGGCGGCTTACAGGGCGAATTTAGGACAAGAACAAAAGTGAAAATAAATGAGATTAAGTGTTGACATTTTCGGAGCCATCCCTATAATGGGGGCAGTTATGAGAACACTACACATTAACGCGGAAACGCAAACCATCACCGAAACCGAATGCAACGGCCTAGCCGATGAACAGGCAGCAGTCGGCGGAAACATTGAGTCCGCCCACTACTTTGAGAACGGCACAGATCGCGTTATGGTAAATGAGGACGGGCTTTTTACGTTGCCACAGACCACAGGCTGGTTTTTCGTTGAAGGGGCTTTCAACCCTTTCAAGGGCAACGGCATTGTGGTCGGGGTAGACGAGCGCACGGGCGACACCGTAAACGTAAAAATGAGCCTCGCAGACCTGAAGGAGCAAATCATGTTCATGAGTGCAACCGAGGTTGCCCATATGGCACAAGCACGGAGAGCCTCCCAAACGGTGAAATAAGCACGGCCCCGAAAGGGGCTTTTTTTTGGCGTTATATTTAAGCGTAAAAATGTTTGTCTTGTGCTGGACTGTGTTGCTTTGAGGTTCAGCCCTAACGCAGAGTAATTTTGAGGGTGGGTCTATAATGCGTGGGAAGGAATCAAATCCGCTTACATCGAGAATTTAGGACAAGAACAAGCATCGAAAATAAATGAAAATAAGTGTTGACTTTTTCGGCGTCATCCCTATAATTGAAATCGTAATGAGCAACACGACACTACAAACC
>Ga0209403_10005746_pt1 | contig 12843 bp, 11 predicted proteins | sample ArcticOcean_MG_C_8_FD_187440 | JGI IMG/M metagenome (GOLD analysis project Ga0209403, IMG submission 187440) | Marine microbial communities from western Arctic Ocean - ArcticOcean_MG_CB11_86 (SPAdes) (version 2) | ecosystem: Environmental > Aquatic > Marine > Oceanic | place: Arctic Ocean... | reverse complement strand
GGAGCGGACCTAAATGGACAACCGTGATGGATATAACCACTATCTTAATGTCTATTCAATCATTATTAGATAGTAATCCATTACATCATGAACCTGGTCAGGAAAGAAATGTATCAAAGACAAATGATCTGTATAATGAAGCAATTGAACATGAAAGTATTTCAACATTATTATTCAAAAATCTACTCGATACGCCTTCAGGATATGATTGTTTTCAACCGATGATGAAAGAGAAATTTATTGAAAACCATAAAGAAATCCATGAAAAAATAAAAAAGAAAATTACTCAAAAACCTCATAGATTATTTGTTCCCTTTTATAGGGTTGATATCAATGTAGATTATAATGAATTATCTAAAATATTTAATTTATTATCCAATAATTACGGATTACAGTAACCCATGTCTTATTTTAAAACCTAGAGAGACCCCAGGATTTTCAACTAACGCAGGACAAACATCATTGTTCTCAAATGTAAAGATCCGATTATTAAAATGATACTTATTTGCTATTTTAGTACAAGCATTACAACATTTCGCTGGTTTTATTTTCCCATCTTTCCCCCATCTCCAAATATAGATATCACATCTTTTATTAATATTATTTCTTCTACAGAATTTTATAGCATTGTCTTCGGCATGTACTGATATTGATCTACTATTTACACCACACGGTCGCGACGACCCCTTCTTAAGCACCTTTTTTCTCTTGGGGTCGTAAAACGCAATATTCTACTGATACAGCACAGGTATGATGGCAGAAATCATTTGTCAATGATATATTATTACTCACCCGCAAAGGGGGTTGTTCGATTGATCGCAAACACTTCATTGACATTTTTTTTTTAAAGATTTAAGAGTTTTTTTTTTAAAGATTTAAGAGTTTTTTTTTTAAAGATTTAAGAGTTTTTTGTTACTTACTACTAAAGTAATTTATTTCAAATTTTCAAATGAACAATTGTGATTTCTACGAGGATTCAAAACTTATTTATGAATTATTTATTTCTTTCAAAAAGGATCCAACGAAGAATAAGATAGATAAATCATTACCTCTTCTACGAAAGAATTCACTAAATGTGAATAGCCTTTTAGTATTTGGTTACTCTTTGATGCACGTTAAACAAGGACCAGATACAATGAAATATTTACTAAGTCTAAAAGGGGATGTAAGCGTTACTAATACAAAAGGAATGACCCCTATCTTTATGCAAGATAGATATGATACAATAAAATTATTAGTCGAAAAAGGGGCAAACCCCAATATCCAAGATAATTATAAATTCACACCACTTTTCTGGCAAAAAGAACCAGAAGCAATGAGATATTTACTTAAACAGGGTCTTAAAATAAATCATTTCAATACGAGATTTAATATTAGACAAGGAACATTAATAGATGATATCTATGTTGAGATGTTTATTATGGGAGGATATGACCCTTATAATGAAAAAAATTTATGTGTTTCCCCATTATTCTTACAGAGAAACTATGAAACTCAAAAAATCATGCTACAAACAGAAATACTTTACCATAGATATTACCATGTTGATTGTTTCCTAGAAACACCATTATTTAAACCATGTATTACAAAAGAATTATTACAATTATATTTGGATTGTGGTGAAAATATTAACCATACCAATTTATTCTTAAATTCATTGTTATATGTTCACACAAATCCAGAGATTATCTTATGTCTCTTACATAATGGTATTAGTTTAATCTCAAGGAATATTTTAAATGAAACACCTTATTTATATCATCTTAAACGGAATAATATCTATATTTGTGATTTAATTGAAGAATATTATTCATCAACTTTAATTCAAAGGAACTGTAGAAGGTTTATATTTAGAAAGAATTATGTTCCTCTTAAAAATTATAAGAAAAAAAAAGAATTAGTAAAATATATTGAATTTTTGCCTCCTTCAGAATGTGGGATTTTCCCTGGAGGTATTATTTATCAGGATTCATTAGAAGATTTTATTCAGCACCGCAACAAGATGCTTTCGTGACATCTTGCTGAACATCTTCTACCACACCTTCAACCATACCTTCAACCATACCTTCAACCATACCTTCAACCACATCTTCTACTTTTTCAGGACAATCCTGACCCCCACCCGAACCAGTTGGTTGACCCCCCACCATTTGTTCCATCATTTTACCCATATCCATCCCACCCATTTGAGAAGATAATTGTTTCATCATCATTTCTTGAAATTGTTGCATTGATTCTCCATCATCATCATTGCTTTCAGAATCATCTTCATCATCTTCATCATCAGAGGGTTCTAACATAGCTTCAACTCTATCCTTATTAACATCATCTCCAGGCGCATACATGTATGTTAAATCTTCTAGACATCCACGGAGAATGTTCTTATCCATATTGAAGAAATATTTATCACGGATCATAGATAAGATAACACCCATCATATCTTCATATGAACCAATCATCAGATTTTTTTTCTCAATATATTGAGGAATTAATTCATGAGCATTATCAAGTGTTACTAACTGGAGAGGTGGCATTTTTAAACTTATTTATTTTTATTTTTTTAAATAATAACGCATTAGATAATTTCAACATTACTATTTGCGATGCTTCTGTGTAGTTAGTTTTATTCTAATTCTTTTTCTTACCTCGTCCCCCCATCGTTGGTAAGAATGATTTCATATATTCAAAATCCATCGTTTGGTCTCCTGTAAAGACCGCGGCACTCATAGCATTGACCCTAGAACGATCCATTTCACTGATACGGACATCTGTTCCGGGCCAGTAGTCTTCGACTAGTTGGTTTGTGCTGGGGTCAACTATCCCACCCCACGTTAAATCACCTTGTTCTGCCAACATTTGAGAGATATTCATCAATGCCAATGCTAAAAAATTTTTTCTACGATCTTTAAATTCTTCTTCAGGTTCTGATTTTGGATTGAATTTTATTTGTTCTAACTTTTCTTTCTTTTGCTTTTGCTTTTCTTTTTTCTTACTCAATGGTTTCTTTTTCTTACTTAATGGTTTCTTTTTATCTCGTTTCTTTTCAGTATTTTTCATTTGTATTATATTATAATAATTTAAAAAAGTTATGGGATATAATATTGATAAACTAGAAACATTACTAAACAATATTGAACATGAATCAAAAAAAATTGATGAAAACCTTCATTATGATATGATGAATGAAAGATATAAAAGTTTCATATCAGGATATTCCTTGGCATATTTAGAAATGTCAGATTTCTATTATGGAGAAGAATTGCCTTATGATACTTATTGTAAAGAGTTTAAGAAAAATAATAATAAATTATTTGATTTAAAAGGGACATATTTAGAATCAAGGAAAGATCTTATCGAACTATACAAATTATTCATTTTTTATGGTTTTTTAGAATATTATATGGGGAAATAAATCTTTATTCTACATCAAAATCATATAGGATAGGTTTATGCGTTTCATCTGGTTTAGAATATGGATCCATAGGGTCTTCTAATTTAGGATTAAAATAATCATAATCATTATCATCTGTATTATGATTACCATTGTGTATTTCTTCATAACATAGAGGTATGTCATCTTTAAAACTTCCAAAATTTTTATATTTCATTTTCAATGCTTCAGTATATAAACCATTCGGTGGTTCCTTATAATTATTAAATTCTATTTCATAAACATTACCACAGGATTTAAATATCTTTTCATCTGGATTTTCAAAGGGTTCTGTTAATATATTATTTTTAAAAAATACGAATATTATAAGAACAAAAAATAATATTTTCATATATTATAATTCATAGATTATTATTATAAATATAAGTAGAAACCCGCTTGTAAACAAGAAATTATTAAAATAATTCCGAATGATGTCCAACCCCGACACAACTTACACATACTATACATGAAATATATCATTAACGACGACATTATCATGGAAATAAAAGTTTTTAGATAAATAAAGTTTACTTCATCTTTTTTACCTTTTGATTTTAGATTTTTTGCCTTTATGACTCCATTTATTAAATAAGAAAATAACGAAATTATGTGTAATACAATCCAAAACCAACACCAACCACCAACATCATCTAATTGATTGCCAAATTCGTCAAACTTACATTTGGATTTTAAAAATTTTTCCATAATTATAATGTTATAAATATAATCTTTCTAAAAGATTATTCATAAATGATCCTTTATCATCGGATAAAGAATACAAATATTTTTCATATTCTATATTATATTCCTTCCCATAATTATATGTGATCTTTTCAAATCGCGAGAAATACTCTCCCTCTCTTAAATAATTAGATGTTATTTTACATAAGTATATGTTTTTTTCCTCGTCTAAATCTTTTAATGAGTAATATACACCATGTGAATTATTATCTCTAGTTAAAAAAGTCACAACAAATCTTTCCTTCATTAATTCATCCTGTATCTTTTTAACTGTTCCACCTTCCTCAAGAACAAATAAAAAATAAATGTTTAATACACCGATAAATTTTAGATAATAAAATAATAGACGATGACCTACAAGGTTTCTTAAAACGATTGTAACTGGTTTCTTTGATACAATAAATTCATTTATTACAATAAATACATCATTCTGTTCATAATCATGGGAACATACGATTAAAGATGGTTCTTTTGTAATTAAATGATTTATTTTATCGTATTTAATATTACACATAGATAATAACTTTATTTGAGTTATTAAAAAATAAATAATGATCAATATTACTAAAAGTTTATACATTATAATTTCATCAACAAAATAAATAAATTAAGTATAATAGCAATGCTATGAATAAGATATAATGTAGCGGACCTATTTTACCATTACCATTACCATTATTATCATTTGATACCGGGGTATCAATCTTATCACTAAGAAAGTCATAAGTATTATTTTCAATGATATTATTGATTTTTACAGATAAACCATTAAAAAAACAAATTTTCTCAGAATTTTCTTTTAACTTATTTTCTTTTGCAATAGTGTCCATTATTACAATTACAATATAATAATTTTCTAATCTTCTTTATAATCTCCTTCATCTTCATCTTCTCCTTCATTTTCCTGATCTTGATCTTCCTGATCATAACCGTCTTCTTGAAGTCTTTGTAATTCTTCGTCGTCTTCAATTCTTTCATCTTTATCTAAACCTTCTTCTTCGGAAATTTGTCCTAAATTTCTTTCTAATTCTACTTGTATTTGGTATTCTTCAGACCCTATATGATCTAGATTTCCAGATGCTGAAACCTTAAACCATCCGCCTTTTCCTCCCTCACCAATTCCGTATGCTTGCTTTTGAGTTTCAACTAATCTTGCGTCAGATGTTTTCGTTTCTAAATTATTCATTAGATTTTGTTTTTCTCTTTCACTTTGCTTACTTATTTTATTTGAAATATCATCCATCTGATATAACCATAGTGGATCTTTAGACTCTTCTAAGAAATGAATGACTAGATCAAATAAGAAATTGTTTAAGACGCTTACAGATTCATCAATTTCCATTCTATCATGATCCTCCAATGAACGGTATAATATATTTGCTCTGGTTGATGACAATGATTGTTCATCACTTAAATCTTCAATATACTCAATTATTTTAATAACAAAGAGAAGAAATAAGAATTTTCTAAAGTCATTCGAGAAATCTTCATTGAAAAATGATTCTTCTTTCCCAATTAATGAGTATAAATCTAATTTCCCAAAATACTCCTGCAGGAATTCATTTAATCCTTGAAAACATTTGGCTAATTTTGTTTCTATACGATATTTATTGAACCCGATATTTGTTTTTCTTGTAAAAGGTATGAATATATCATATTGGAGTAAGAATTCATTATGATCGATAAATTCAGAAATATGTTTTACTACTACATCAGATATTTTCCATTCTTTCGGTATATGATTATGGAATATTGTTCCTTTTTCTTTTTCAGGAGTATTATGTGACAATCTACTTATAATTGATTTTATCAAATTCATATTTTTCTCATAATCAATCTCTTGCCCAATGTATTCTTTTAAGAGATTTGGCAATGATTCAATATTCTTACCGAAAGAAACTTTAAACCTTCTTATATTATCTCTTTCTAATGTATCAATTTTATTAAAATAATACGCAATCGTATCAATGAAGGTATCAGTTTTATCAATCATTTCACTATTTACACTATCAAGACTCTCTTTTTCCTGAATCAATTCAGTAATGTTCCTAAAGATACTATACGACTCGTCTGCATCATGGTTTAATAAATTAGAATTCCTTATAAAATCATATAACCGGTTCTCTATGATTAATTCTTTTTCAGTATGTTCAATGAAGGGTAATCTATTTTTATCATTCTTATATTCCAGGATTTTATGGAAATTCTCTGGAGTTTTGGATATTTTACCATAACAATATGCTGCTCTTTCTAGGTCCGGACCAGCTAATAAATTAAGAATAAAACTATCTTCTAGATATGTCTTTTGTATGTCTCCATCTTTGTCCAGACAATATGAATTGAATAATGTATCAATCATTTTTTTCTTACGTTCCATAAGATCCGTAAAATCTTCTATCGGGTAAATAATAGGTTCCGTATACTGATAAATTCTTTTCGCATGTCCGTTTAATAACATTCCATTAAAGTTATTAAAATGAATATGAATATATGTATTTAATGTATTTATATCATCCGGATTTTTTCCTTTAAAATATCCTGTAATGTCCACGATTATTATTTCTTTGAAGGTTTGATAATCAATTTTTTTTACACTTTTATTGAGAGGATCCCATCCTAGATCAATCATCTTTGATTTCATAGATTCTTTATCTTCAATTGTATCAATAAAACGATTTATTAATAAATCTATCATTGGAATCTGTCCAGATCTACCATGTAGATGGACACTATAATCATATAATCTTTGATATGATTGATTCATAATAATTTCTGAAAAGGGGATCTCTAGAACTTCATATTTTGGTTTGACAACCGCTTCTTCCAATGATTGCAATAAAGAATGATTTTCATAATCATATGTTTTTAAATTTTCTTTATCAATATCATCTACAATCTGATCAATACCTTTGATTAATGGATTTTCTTTTAATGGTTTATATGTAGGCCAACTATCCTTAATAAAACTGGTATGGAATGGATTCTTTTTTTTAATTAAATACTTTTCACATTTATCCGCTATATTTTTGTTCCTAAAGAAATATCTAGCGATATTAAAAAATTGTTCTTTGAAAGAGGGCAATGATGTAAATATATTTGATTCTATTAGGAATAGATTAATATTTTTCCAATAAATACTTTCGGTATTTGTTTCTACCATCCGATATAAGAATTTTAAAATATTATCGATAGCTTCTGCTGATATATATTTATATAACTCCTGATTAGCATCATTCATGTTAAATTCACTAAATAGGTTTAGTGATTTTGATATATTATAGGAAGGATCTGCTGTTTGAACAACTAAGAGAATTAAAAATAAATCTGATATCATATGATTGTTTAAGATTGACTCTTGCTTAAATTTTTCTAATTCATTTTTCATTAAATCATTGTTCTTTTTATTCTGTTGTTTCTCTTCTTTTGTTCTGGCTGGTTTAGTAAATTCATATTTCCCTTTAATTGTTGAATATTTCGGATGTTTTTTATAAGCATTTACTGAATTGTATCTTTTATTAATTAATTCTTCTTCAGTGATTGTGTCATACATTTCCATAATAAATTTACTATCAATGTGAGTTAATGTGATACTGAATAATGAAGATAATTTATCTAATCTTTTTTTATTCTCTAATTGCTTTTGATTTAATATTTCCTCAGGGACTTTATTTGCTAATACTTCGTTTGATTTCGTCGGGGCACCATCAGAGAATCCTTCAAATGTTGAGAAATCATCTGGACATATATATTCCCCACAAACACTACAATAAATACTTCCATCCTTGGGAGGCATTCCAAATATATTTTTCATACTTAGATATAACTCTTCACTACCGCTTGCTTTCATGTCATAGTTATAATGCTTACATAAAAACTTTTCCTTTGAATGCTTCTCATACAAGAAATTTTGATCTTCCTCCAAGGAGGGATTCCTTGAAAAAATATCGATAAATTTTTTAAGATAATCGTTTTTCACAGGGACATTTACAATGCTAAAAATATAGTCTCTTGACTTTTGTATTTTCTCATCTGTATCTAGGAGTTTTGTTTGTTTTTTAATACGTTTAATCTTCTTTCTTTTCACAGAACGATTATAATTTTTGATGTAATTTATTATATTTATCTTGATTAAATCATTTATTTTAGATCTTGTTCCTTTTCCCATATCATTATAAACTATCCCATAGTATGAGAATAAACGATTAAAATCATTATAATTGAATATTTCTTTTAGAATTTCTTTATCATATGAATCGATAATATCATTATAATCTGGGAGATTATTTCTTAGAATCAAATATAGTTCATCAATATATTCTTTTTTATTTTTGATGTTTTTCAAATATGTGATTGAATCATCTGTAAAGAAATAACTATGTATTAATTTATTATCAGTAAACTCTGTTTTTACAGAACCCTTGTCTATTATATGTGGTATCATTTTTGAATAATTTATCATATTCCTGAAAAGTTTGTAAGAATGCTTATATTCTGATAAAAATGCATTTTCAGATAATGAGAATAAATCCCCATTAAATAATCGGCTTCCATAAATAGAAGGTAAGATATAAAAACCTTTTAATGATATTTTTTGATAATTAATTAATCTCTCTCCGAATCTATCAACTTTATCATACGTTTTATTTTCATCATAATAGTATTGCCCCACCAAACCGTTACATGGTGAATTGTCATTACAAGATCTAAAATAATTTCCATAATAATCAACACTAAGACCATCCCCAGAACCACTTACAAAAGTATTATCGCTATAGATACTTTGTAAGATTTCATTGTGGTTCCCTGATTCACTTTCTTGTAGTTTATATAGATCATCCAAATATTTTTCAAAATCAACGATATCAATGTCTTCTTGACCCACGTTTGATTCTTCTTCTCCTCTAAACAATACTTTACGATTATCAATAATTGGTATGATCCATTTCATCTTTTTCCCGTTTAATGATTTTTCTTTAATAAACTGAAATACATCCGTGAAATCTTCGTATTTTTTACGTGACCTTATCAAAGATAATAATGTAGTGACAATTGAAGATATTTTCCCAATCAATGCTTTGTTTCCATAGGCATTATAAGATATGATTAGTTCATTAATCATATCTTCTTTCTTTTCTTGTTCGGAGTAATCTTTCTTTGCGACTTCCTCAACATTTATTTCTATTTCAGGATATATTTCTTTTGTGAGGATAAAATTAATTGTATCTAACTTATCTAAATCAAATTCCTCAACTTTATCAATCTCAATAATATTGTATTCATCCGTTGATAAAACAATATAATTCTCTTCATTATATTCTAAAAAATAATCATTCTCTTCTTCATCCTTAATTCTTATTTTCTTTTCTTCTATTAAAATATCCTCAATTGTTGCCATAATATCTTTTAAACTATCATCTTCCTGAAAAACGATTAGGAATAAATCATCTTTTTTAAAACCATCCGTATAAACCTCTTTGGATAAATCTGGTTTTTCATCTGTTATTTGTTGTACAATAAACTCATCATCAAATAATTCTTCCTCCTGAATAATTGGTGAATCATTGGGAATCGGGCCTTCACTACTCTCCAGAGATTTTTCTTCGTTTTCATCTTCTATTTGTGTCCCTTCAAGAGTATCCTCCAATCTTTCATCACTCATATATTTATTATAATATTATAATATTATAGAAAATAATACTTAAAAATTGAATGACAAAATTAATTAGAATATTAGAATATTAAAAATGGAATTTCAGGATTATATTAACAATACAGACAATTACCTTCAAACATTTAAGGATAAAAAAATTTACGTTCAAAAGAATGGTGAACTAGCACTTTTAAAGATGTATCGTAATCGTGAATATGATTTTGAAAATCATCAATGGTTACGTTATTGTCGTGGCGCAATTATTAATCTTAAGACGAAACAATTAATTTGTGTACCACCCATGAAATCAGAAAAAATAGAGGATGTAGATGATTTGGATGAAAAAGAAAATATTGTATATGAAAATCTACTCGAAGGAACAATGATTAATATGTTTTATCATAATGATGAATGGAAGATTTCAACACGTTCAAGTATCGGTTGTAAGAATTCATGGGATGGTAAAGTGTCATTTTTAGACATGTTTCGTGAAGTTTCAAATGATATTCAGCACAATGAAGATCTAAAAAAAAATAATTGTTATTCATTTGTTCTTCAACATAAACGGAATCGTATTGTTTCACCTGTCTTTGAAAATAGAATTGTATTAGTTCACCAATATAATATTGAAACGATGGAACAGGTCGAATTAGACGGACTTTATCATATTGAAAGATCTTTGAAAATCAACCTTCAAGATTATAAACAACCTTTGAAATTTTCTATCAAGGGTTTAACCTTTACAAAGGATGGTATTAGACACAAATGGATTAATCCCGAACACGAACATGTTTTATCATTAAAAATGAATCATAATGATAAATTCTTAAGTTATATTGACTTAAGGAAAAAAAGGCTTCTCAAAGAATACTTGAAATATTTCCCTGAAGATTCTTATCAATTTGAAGAATATCAACGGAAATTTTATTTAATTAAGAATCATTTATATGAGTGTTATGTGAATCATTTCATAAGAAAAGAATTAGATTTAAAAGAAATTAATTATTCATTAAAACCCCATTTATTTAAACTTCATGAGTTTTATAAAAAAGAGGGTGTAAAAATTAATGTTAAGATTGTTTCAGATTATTTACATTCATTAGACGGGAAACAGATTATGTTTATCTGTAATTATTTGTTTTAAGGATATTATTTTAAAATAATATTTATTAATTATAATTCTTGTTCTGCTTCTGTCTTAATCAACGAATAAATATTAGTTAAATGATCACAAACTTCTCTTAATGTATTAATGATCACAAAGGTTTTTTGTGTTTCATTTGATTTGAAAACCTTATTCCTCGGATTTAATGATAAATATATAATGATGACTTCTTCTAAGGGGTGCGTTCTTTTATAACCACAGACGGAAAATACTGATTCATCATCAATCATATATCTTGTAATAAATGATTGAATCGTATTACCTATTGTATCATCTACACCTTGAATGACCAGATGATAAACATTATCTTTGTTTGTTTTGAGTTCAAGGATTGAATCTTCTCCAGTTGAAATTTTCGGGATTTCTTTTTTAAGGATTTCGAAATGATCAATCATAATTTGATTTGCGCGAATAAATAGTTCCTTTGAGTTCATGAAGTGAACAGAATCAATCTTAAATTCATACCAATAAGGTTCAATATTCATATCACGATGGAAATATCTTTCTGCTTCACTAATAAATAATTCTTTCTCATATTGTTTTTCTTTCTCTTTAGGGACATCATTGACCAGTTTTTTTTCATTTAGAATCTGTTTAAATAATTCTTCATCCTTTTTAAATGAATATGCCGCACATGATACTGAACACCACCTTGAATCTTCATAAGCATAGGATACACTTGGAGAACCATATAATTCAAGACTTTGTTTAATATTGGTGGAATTCATGGATTTTAATTCAGTAATCATACAATATTCATTTTTACCTTTGAAGTTAAAAGGTTTGAAAATCTTTTCTTTTTCCTTATCATTGAGAGGTTTTGTTAAATCATAATTCTCTAGTTTTATTTCTTTTAATCCGTTTGAATCAATATGTTCATTTAATGGATAAATATTGAAATCATTTGCATAAATTGTTTTGATGGGTGTCTCTGGATCTGCTTCAACTTTTAAATAGAATAAGAATTGCTTTGAGAATTCATCGGGATTAAAGTATAAGGGAACTAAAGAAATACGATGAATTAAGAATTCATTATGAAGTGATGTATCATTCTTAACAACTATTAAATCAGAATCTTTGATTTCAGTTCTAAAAGCAACCGATGGAATACCTGATAATAAAACCCTCCTTAAAGAATTTACAATACTTTTATCAAGTCCCAATGTTCTTTCTCCTTTCATATCAAATGTCAAGGAGTTATTCTCAAATTTCATATTCTCAATATCTATTTTAAAATTCATATTTCTTTCTTTCTTTTTATTATAAGTAAATAATATTTAAATAAAATTCAAATTTTATATTTTTATATTTTTATATTTTTAAAAATATTTACTTATAATAAAAAAAGAAATGGAAGGAAAATACAATTTCTCCACAACCCGTGACATGGTGGAAAAAGAGCAAGACACCAAATATTTAGCTTGGATTGAAAAAAAGGTTCGCGATGGCTACCCTCGCGCACAAGTGGAGGAATACTACGAAAATTTTCTCGCATCCAGAGGGCAGGGGCAGGGACAGAGGCAGAAAAGATTAAAAGAAATATCCGAGAAAGCCTGTGAGGAGATTGCTGACGAAAATACGAACACATTGTCCAAGTCAACACCCGTCCAGGTTCCGGTGACGACAAAGAAAAAGAAAAAGAAAAAGAAGACTAGCGGGGTGTGTGGTTCTCGCCCCTGTCCGGAATCCGGTGGCGGAGGCGCCCGCATACAGAGATCTAAGAAAAGATCTAAGAAAAGATCTAAGAAAAGGTCTAAGAAAAGAACTATAAGGTCTAACAAGAAAAGAACTATAAGGTCTAACAAGAAAAGAACTATAAGGTCTAACAAGAAAAGAACTATAAGGTCTAACAAG
>Ga0209403_10005745_pt1 | contig 12843 bp, 13 predicted proteins | sample ArcticOcean_MG_C_8_FD_187440 | JGI IMG/M metagenome (GOLD analysis project Ga0209403, IMG submission 187440) | Marine microbial communities from western Arctic Ocean - ArcticOcean_MG_CB11_86 (SPAdes) (version 2) | ecosystem: Environmental > Aquatic > Marine > Oceanic | place: Arctic Ocean... | reverse complement strand
TGCTCTAGCTAAAATGTGTTTTGAAAAAGTTCAATATACGGCTGAAAAATTAAGTGATTTGAAGAATATATCTTTTCCATTTGGTATGGATTTCATCAAAGAGTTTACCATAAAGATTAATAATTCCGCAAAAGAGTTGAAATTAAATGCCTTAAAAAAATCAATTTTCATCAATACAATTCATGGTGATAAAACTGACTCACTTATCCAGATTTGCGTTACAGAGAAACGAACTCTCGAAGAGATAGATATACTAATAGATTTTTTAAAAACTGTATGAGCATCTATTCTCAATTAAAACAAATACTTTTAGCAAAGCGTTGTGGAGCATTTGCCCTCATTGATCCCGATATTAAAAATGACGGTGCATTATTAGAAACTGTTGAAAAAATCAATAATAGTGGTTTTGATGCAATTTTAGTTGGCGGTAGTCTTATTCAAGATAATAATTTTGATACTCGCATTGAATACATCAAGGACAATACTAACCTTCCTGTAATAATATTTCCAGGATCATCAAAACAATTATCAGGGAAAGCGGATGCCATTTTATTCTTATCTCTATTGAGTGGTAGAAATCCCCAATATCTTATTGGTGAGCATGTTGAGTCGGCCCCCGTAATTCACAGTTTAAACTTAGAAACAATTCCTACAGGTTATATCCTATTAGATGGCGGTATTCGTAGTTCTGTAGAAATTATTAGTAATACAATCCCATTGCCAATGAATAAAGTGGATATCATTTTAGCACATGCATTGGCAGGTCAATATCTAGGTAATAAATTTATTTTTTTAGAATGTGGTAGCGGTGCATCAAATCATGCGTCTGCCACAATCATAGAGTCTTTGTCCAGCAGATTAAATATTCCTATAATTGTGGGTGGGGGTATCACTTCTTCTGCATCGGCAAAATTAATATCGAATGCAGGAGCAAGTTTTATTGTGGTTGGCACCCATATTGAAAATGGAGCATCTGTGGAAGAATTACAAGAAATAACAGCTTCAATTTAACTATCTATGGAATGTTCTAATATTGACAATCACCCCCTAAAACAACTTGTTAGAGAATACTTAGTTTATTTGCAATTTGAAAGAAGGCTCTCTTCAAATACAATTGATGCGTATTGGTTAGATTTAGGTAAATATTCCGATTATTTATATGATACTAACAAATTAACATCCCCACAAAAAATTACCCTCAAACATGTGAGGTTATATATTAATCAGTTCTCAAGTATCGTAAAACCCAAAAGTGCAACCCTTTCAAGAATATTATCTTCTCTAAGGGGCTTTCATCAATTTTTACTACTAAAAGGTTTGTCTAAAAAAGACCCAACAGAGTTATTAGAATCACCCAAGCTACAAAAAAAAATTCCTGCTACATTAACCGTTTCAGAATTTGAAAGTATATTGAATGCTGTAGAGATGAATGATATTCACGGCCAAAGAAATTATGCAATAATTTCAATGCTTTATTCTTCAGGATTACGAGTATCAGAATTATCGCAGCTAAAATTGACAAGTATTCGGTGGGATGAAGAATTACTACGTATTATTGGCAAAGGCAATAAGGAGCGTATTGTTCCGCTTGGAAATAAACTGGCAACTGTTTTGCGTGCTTATATTGAAAATGATAGACCAAAGTATGCAAATAAGGGTAAAAGTAATGGCACAGTTTATTTGAATAATCGTGGCACTATACTAAGCCGCATGGCCATTTGGAAAATCCTAAATAAACCAGTTGCTATTGTTGGGTTTCAAAAAAAGGTAAGTCCACATACATTACGCCATAGCTTTGCGACACATTTACTTGAGGGTGGGGCCGACCTTCGAATAGTACAAGAATTATTAGGCCACTCAGATTTATCAACAACTCAAATATATACCCATTTAGATAAAACGCATCTTAAAGAAGTGTATAAAGAATTTCACCCAAGAGGCTAATGTTACTTAGATTATTTCCAGACCATCTCGATGTACTCCTTATTCTTATTCCCGTATTGATGTTTGCGCTGTGCTTTCATGAATTCTCACATGCATTTGTTGCCTATATTTTAGGGGATGATACTGCACAACGCCAAGGGAGACTGACGCTGAACCCTCTTGCACACTTAGACCCAATCGGTTCTTTAATGATTTTATTGGTGGGATTCGGGTGGGCAAAACCAGTTCCCGTGAACCCCATGCAATTAAATGATCGTCATTATGGAATGATGAAAGTTGCTTTTGCTGGACCAGCTTCCAATCTACTTCTGGCCTTTTTAGGAGGATGTCTGGTGAGAGTGATCAATGGATTTGATATTCCCGTTAACCAAACTTTCTCAACAGTCATTTATTTTTTTCTATATATAAATATTGCTTTGGCAATTTTTAATCTCATTCCAATTGCACCATTAGATGGCTCGCAAATTTTTGGAGCCTTAATTGAGCGTAAAAATCCTGACTTAGCATGGAAGCTACAGGCTAATGGGCCTAAAATTTTATTGGGATTAATCTTATTTGGAATGTTGACAGGTTACTCAATTATTTGGGCCATCATTGCTCCTTTTATAAAGTTTTTCATGTATTTATTTGCCGGAATTTAATGATGGAATTCAAAAAAATATTATCTCAAGGGTGGCGAAAAAAAGCAACAGCAGGTCAATTACTTAAAAATCTTATCATGCTAATGCTTATTCTTTATATCTTATTAGAGCTCAAAGGATCTTAAATGAAAATTATTGAATGTGTACCTAATTTTAGTGAAGGTGTTGACTTAGGAAAAATCAAGGATATTACAGATGTTATTGAATCTGTAAGTAATATTAGTTTGCTAGATGTTGATCCTGGAGCTGATACAAATCGTACAGTAGTAACATTTGTTGGTCCACCCGAAGCAGTGGTAGATGCAGCATTTTTAGCTATCAAGAAAGCTTCAGAGATTCTTAATATGCAAACTCACAAAGGAGCACATGCACGCATGGGTGCTACAGATGTATGTCCACTAGTCCCTGTTAGTGGTGTCACGATGGAGGAATGCGTATTATTATCAGTCCAATTAGCTGAAAGGGTAGGCAACGAGTTAGGAATTCCAGTTTTCTTATACGAAAATTCAGCTACAAACAGTGATAGAGTTAATTTGGCAAATATTCGCTCTGGTGAATATGAGGGGATGTCGGATAAGTTGAAAATTAAAAAATGGAAGCCAGATTTTGGGCCCATAGCTTTACACTTAACTGCAGGAGCTACCGCAATTGGTGCACGTGAATTTTTAATTGCTTATAATATAAACCTCAATTCCCATGAGAAAAAATTAGCGTCTGATATCGCGTTAGATATTCGGGAAGCCGGAAGAGCTAAGCGGAACAGTAAAGGTAAATTTGTTAGAGAAGCAGATGGAACTATTGTAAAAGTTCCAGGTTCATTAAAATCAACAAAAGCTGTAGGTTGGTATATCGACCAATACAAACAAGCTCAGGTTTCTATGAATTTAACAAATTTTAATATTACCTCTCCACATCAAGCATTTGATGAAGTTTGTATGCAAGCTCAAAATAGAGGATTACGTGTTACAGGAAGTGAGTTAGTGGGCCTTATTCCACTGAGTGCACTCATTAATGCTGGCCTCCATTATTTAGAGAAACAAGGGCAATCTCAAGGCATTCCTGAGAATGATATTATTCATATCGCTATAAAATCTTTAGGCCTTGATGATTTAGGCCCTTTTGACCCAAAGGAAAAAATAATTGAATATCGAGTTTCTGAAAAATATGGAGATTTAGCAAATTCTTCAATTTCAGATTTTGTGGATGTACTATCATCAAATAGTCCCGCACCTGGTGGAGGTAGTGTTAGTGCATTGGCTGGATCTCTTGCAGCCGCATTATCAGCAATGGTGGGTAATTTAACAGTAGGTAAGAAAGGATTTGAAAGTTTAAAGTCCGAAATGAATGCACTGGCCATTGACGGTCAGCAACTTAAAGATAAATTAATTAAATATATTGACGATGATACCAATTCATTTAACAGTGTAATTGATGCCATGAGAATGCCAAAAAAAACTAATGATGAAATTAATATTCGGCATTTAGCCATACAAGAAGCTACTAAAATTGCAACATATTCACCGCTATCAATTCTAGAGGCATGTGCTGATGTTATGCCACTTGCAAAGCTGGCTGTAAATAAAGGAAACCCTAATTCGATCTCAGATGCTGGTGTTGCAGCTGAAATGGCTCATGCCGGTGCACAAGGTGGAGCAATGAATGTGCTTATCAACCTCACTGACATTGAGGATGAAGCCTTCTGCAATGAAATGAAAATAAAAGTTGAAGAAATCCTTCTTGCTGTGAATGAGCAGTTAATGGACATAAGAAAAACAGTGATTTCAGCTCTCTTATAAATGTCAAAAATAAAATTACTCTCATCCAATTTAATTAATCAAATTGCCGCCGGTGAAGTTATTGAGCGTCCCTTCTCAGTTGTAAAAGAATTAGTAGAAAATTCTATTGATTCTAAATCTTCTCAAATTGACATATTGATTGAAGATGGTGGGCACAAGTCTATTCAGGTTTTTGATAATGGAATTGGCATGTCTAAAGAAGATCTGCAATTGGCATTTCAACGCCATGCCACCAGCAAAATAGCAACTCAAAATGACTTAGCGCAAATAAATACATTGGGATTTAGAGGGGAAGCCCTCCCAAGTATTGCATCAGTTTCACAACTAAGTGCAAAATCAATCACCAAAGATACTAATGATGGATTTGAATTAACTATCCATGGGGGTGAGGTAAAATCACTTGAACCAATCGCAGGTTTACAAGGAACACAAATTACAGTTAAAAATCTATTTTACAATATTCCTGCGCGACGAAAATTTTTAAAAAAATCTGATACCGAACAGCGAAAAATTATAGAACTAATAAGACAGTTTATGCTTTCTAATCCACAAATCGGATTTTATCTAACTGCAAATAGTAAAGAAATATATAAAGTATCATCAAATACCTTAGATGTTAGAATTAAAGATATTTTTGGCAAAAATTTCTTAAAATCACTTCTCCCAGTTGAACTTACTAAATTGCCATATCAAATTTCTGGATTTACAGGAAATTTAAATACGACCAAAAAAAGACAAGGTGATCAATATTTATTCTTAAATGGTCGATTCATTAAAGATAGATTGTTAAGCTCAGCCGTTTTCAGCGCATATAAATCTTTAATTTCAAGGGGAGAATTTCCATTTTTTGTTCTATTCCTTGAAGTTCCACTAGATACGGTAGATATTAATGTGCATCCTGCAAAGCTTGAAGTTAGATTCCAGAATGAGTGGCATATATATCACGTAATTAAATCTGCTATTTCGAATGCATTAGAAGATATTCTAAAGGTTATTCCTGAATATGACCCATCTTTAATTTATTATAATAAACCTAAAGAATCTGATGAAGTATCACAATTACCGTTTACGCCCACATCCTCTAATTCGCTAGCTAACAATATTGCCCCAAGAAAGGGGATAGATATTGGTCTAACCGAATTACCCTTCGGAAACTTGCAATCAAATGATCTTGAGGATGACTTTCTGATAGATCGTGCCAATGAGCGTATTGTACAATCCCATACGGATAATTATCCAGAACAAATGATCTCAGGGATTATTTGGCAATTGCATAATAAGTATTTAATTACAGAGATAAAATCTGGATTAATAATTATTGATCAGCATGTTGCCCATGAGCGAGTACTCTATGAATCTGCCAGAGTAGCAATGGATGGGAATGGCATGGCATCCCAAACCGTACTATTTCCACAAGCACTAACACTGCAGCCAGATGAATATTCAAATTTATTGAATATAATTCCATATCTAGAAAAAATAGGTTTCAAGCTAAGAGAATTTGGTGAGAGTTCTGTAATTATTGAAGGAGTTCCAATTGATGTGAATTGGGGAACTGAAAAAGAGATAATTAATGAAATTTTAGAAAAATACATACACAACAGTGAATTAGATGCCTCGTTTATAGACTATATAGCATCTACATTTGCATGCAAAGCTGCAGTAAAGGCGGGAGACCCATTAAACCCTGAAGAAAGAAAGCATCTTATAGATAAACTTTTTGCGACCAGTCACCCATATTATTGTCCTCACGGACGCCCAATTATTATTAATCTAAGTCTTGATGATTTAGATAAAAGATTTGAACGTCACTAAAAGGTTAAGTAGTTTTAACTATGAATAATAAATCGCATTTTAAACAATATATCTTTACGGGGCTATTATCAATATTGCCCATCTATGCAACCTATTGGATAGTTAAGCAACTATTTCTACTCTTTTCTTCTCCAGGAACAAAGTTGTATTATCTAACTTTTGGGAATAATACATTTAAATATTTACCCGAGATTATCGGATTTCTTCTTACTATTTTTTCAATTTATATGATTGGACGCTTTGTAACTAATGTTTTAGGGAAAAGTCTCCTTAGTGAATTAGAAAGATTAGTTGAACGAGTTCCTATTGTAAGCCTCGTTTATAAAACGGTAAAACAAATTACTGAAAGCCTGAGCTCTCAGAGTAACAATGCATTCCAAAAAGTAATACAATTAGAGTATCCTCGAAAAGGATTATGGACATTGGCAATGGTAACAGGAGAATCTACCAATAAAAATGGAGATGAATACTATCACCTCTTTGTGCCGACTACACCCAATCCTACTTCTGGATATATGATATATGCACTAAAGACGGACACTATAGAAACAGACTTGCCAGTTGAAGAGGCTCTAAAAATCATTATTTCTGGTGGTATGCTTGCGCCATTGGTGAATGATTTAGAATAGACCTACATGGGAATTACTATGTTTAAATCTGTGTTTGAAAACTTAAGTCTGGGTGTCGCTATTGTTGATAGCTCTAATCAAATTTTACAGTTCAATAAACACTTTGCTGCAAATTTTGATATCAAGATAGATGCACTATTGATAAAGTTTGATCAGCTTCACCCCATTTTCGCAGAACAACCCATATCTACATTTCAACAAAAAACTAAATTCATTACTTTAAGTAAAAAAACATTAACCATTAGGGTTAAGCAATATGAGAATAATCTTTGGTTGGTTGAAATTGAAGATATTTCTTCACAAGAAAAAGAGAGTAAAGATATTTATTATAGAGCGAATTATGACCAATTAACCAAATTGCCGAATCGAGAGCTATTTAATGATCGATGTAAACAGGCCTTATCTTCGGCACATCGTCACCAAGAAAATCTAGCTATATTCTTTATTGATGTGGATGATTTTAAATCTATCAATGATACCTATGGACATGATGCTGGTGATTTAATTTTACTAGAAACAGCAAAACGATTAATTGCTTCTGTCCGGGAGAGTGATACAGTTTCACGATGGGCAGGAGATGAGTTTTCTATATTACTTCCTAAAATTGGACAAAAAGAAAATATAAATCAACTATTGTCAAGACTAATTGAAAATTTTACCATACCACAACAGGCAAAAGAATTTAATATTCCCGTTTCGTTAAGTATAGGGATTAGTTTAGCCCCTAAAATGGGGACAGATTTTAATAACTTAATGAAGTTTGCTGATAAGGCCATGTATGAAGCCAAAAAAAATGATGGTATTCATTACAAATATTATTCCGAATAGCTAACTGCATAGTCAGTCAATAGTGTATCAAGATGCGTTTCAATCTCATTGATATTTTCAGAACGAACAAATTTAGACCTCCAATCTGCTGCTCCAGGAAACCCTTTTAAATAAAACGCAAAATGTTTTTTTGACAAATTAACACAAAGCTTTTCATGTTTATCTTCTTTTAATAAATCAAAATGTATTTTACACATTTCAGCCCTATCCATAAGAGTGGGGTGGGTAAAGTTTTTACCATCCAGCTTGGCTTGTATTGATTTGAAAATCCAAGGATTCCCTAAAGCACCCCTGCCAATCATAACGGCATCACAGCCAGTTTCATTTTTCATTCGCATGAAATCATCCGCGGTGACCACATCTCCATTTCCAATTATGGGTATACTCACCACATCTTTCATTTCTTTAATATATCCCCAGTTCGATCTACCAGAAAATTGTTGTTTTGTAGTTCGTGGATGTAATGTGATTGCCTTAACACCAATTTTTTCTAAACGAACTGCTGCTTCAGTGGAAATTATTGAATCATTATCCCAACCTGCTCTCATTTTAACAGTTACCGGCTTTTCTGGTACCGATTCAACGACAGCTTGAGTAATATCTTCCATTTTACACAAATCCTTCATTGCACCTGAACCTGCTCCACGTTTGGTAACCTTAGGGACTGGACATCCATAATTAATATCGATAATATCAGGATCAAACTTTTCATTGAGAATTTTGGCAGAATTTCCAACGGTTTCAGGGTCATTACCAAATATTTGGATTCCAATTGGACGTTCATCATTAGTAAATCTCATTAAATCTAAAGTTTTTAAATTTTCACGTACGATTCCATCTGAGCTTACAAATTCAGTATAAACTACACCTGCACCCATACGCCTTGAAAGTACACGAAAAGGATGATCTGTTATCCCAGCCATTGGCGCCAGAAAAATAGGATTATCTATAGATAGGTTCCCAATCTTAAGCATTTGGCTTTCGTAGTTTAGCTGGAGGAATATTGTATTCTAAAAAATTACATTCTAATTTCCCATTCCGCATGGGTACGGCAGAACTGGGTTTAGTTTCAATAAATTCTAAAAATGGGGATTCAGTGCAAATCATAAAGATAGAAAAACCTTTACAAAAGTCATTAAACCTTTTATTGATTGTAGTGTATAAAAATTCTAATTCTCCATCATCCCCCCCTATTCGCTCACCATAGGGAGGGTTTGTAATAATAAAACCGCTCTTTTCTGTAAGGGGCCTGAAATGCTTAAGATTACATACAGAAAAATGAATGTGCTTATCAACGCCAGCCTTTATTGCAGAATCTTTGCACATATCAATGTTCTCACTCAATTTATCCGATCCATATATTCTAATTTTATCAGAATTATTTATGTTATTTTCTGCCTCAATTTTAACATCATCCCAAAGATATGAGTCATAGTTCAACCATTTCATAAAGGCATATTCACGGCGGATTCCTCGAGGAGGAATTTTTAATGCCATCATGGCCGCCTCAATTGCAAAGGTTCCAGAACCACACATTGGATCAAATAATGGTGCGGGATGAGCCCATTTAGTCAATTTTACCAACCCTGCAGCAAGGGCTTCATTTATCGCAGCCTTATGAATTTTTTCTCTATATCCACGTTTGAATAATGCATCACCTGAAGTATTAAGATATACATTACAAGTCGTACCATCTAAAAAAACATCAATAGGGACATCTGCAGATCGAATATCAATGGATGGACGTTTCCCCGAATATGAACGAATTCTATCCACTACTGCATCTTTTACTTTTAATGCGGTGAATTGAGTGTTGGTTACCCAACTTCGACGTGCCCGCACATTTACAGAGATAGTCTGAATATACGAAATATATTTTGTCCAATTAATGCCATTAATTTCCTTATAAAGTGATTCCTCATCCTTACAATCTAGTTGAACAATTTTTAATAGCAAGTGCATTCCGACTCGAGAGAGATGATTTACAGTATAGATGGTTCTTAAATCACCAGTAAGAAAAACACCACCACTATCTATGGTAATATTTTCACATCCTAATTCTCCCAATTCATTAGCACATTCAGTTTCCAAGCCGCGCGGGCAAGTTAAATATAGATTATATTGCATAGGGAAATTTAAAACTCATTTGTGCATCTTTCAGTTTAAAGAAATACAATTAAAAATGTAATTTATCATACTTAATTTAGAATCGAATTTTAGATTTATTATTAGTACAAGCACTTATAGGAGCATCAATGCAATTTGCAACATATTTACCATTCATATTAATGTTCGTCATATTTTATTTTATTATTATAAGGCCCCAGAGCAATGAACGAAAAACACATGAAGATCAAATTGCAAACTTAAAGCAAGGGGATAAAATTTTAACTCGAGGTGGAATCTATGGTACTATAACTGGTTTTCAGGGAAAAAATAAGAATCGTGTCACTTTAGATGCTGGGTCGGGAACAAAGTTTAATATAGAACGCTCATATATAGCTGGCCTTGAAAAAAGTAATAGCGAGGTGAAATAGTGGCGTTGCTTCCAGTAGTAAAATATGGTGATTCCATATTGCGGAAAAAAGTTGATCAAGTTATAGACTTCTCTCAATTAGATAATTTGATTGATGATATGTTTGACACAATGTATAATGAGAAGGGTATCGGCTTAGCTGCAAATCAAGTTGGTGTCAGTTTAGCTATTCTCGTATTTGACATTGGGAATTATGAGTCGGATGAGGAGGAAATCAATGAGGATGCATTTGCGTCCGACCCCAGAGTGTTTATTAATCCTAAAATTATTGAAACTATAGGGGAGTGCTCAATGGAAGAGGGTTGCCTCAGTGTACCTGAAATCCGCGCAGAAGTGGTACGTGCAGAAACCATTACACTTCAATATGATAACTTGGATAAAAATAACTATTCTGAAACATTTTCAGGATTATCAGCGAGAGTTCTTTTGCATGAAATAGATCATTTGAATGGAAAGTTTTTCACAGACTACCTTTCTAAATCTAAGCGAATGTTAATTCAAAAAAGACTGCAAGAGATAGCCTTGACGGGCTCACCGTCAACCGGCATTATACTATCATGAAACACTAATCAATTATGAATATTGCTTTCTTTGGTACACCTGATTTTGCGGTTCCAGCTTTACGTAAAATTAATAAGTCCACCCATAATATTGTAACAACAATTACTGCAACTGCAAAGCCTTCTGGCCGCGGTCAAAAGCTAAATAAAACTTCTATATACAAGGAATCTGAGAAACTAGGAATTCCTATTATTCAGGTAGATGATTTTCTGAATCCAAATTTTATTGCAACATTAGAATCGCTAGAAATTGATATTTTTATCATCGTGGCATTTAGGATCTTACCAGAAAAAATATTTAGTATCCCTAAATATGGTACTGTAAATTTACATGCATCGCTCTTGCCAAAGTATAGGGGTTCAGCTCCAATTCATCATGCAATATTAAATGGAGAAACCAAAACAGGCATTACAACGTTTCAAATAAATAATAAAGTGGATGCAGGCAGTATTTATCTACAAGAAGAATATATAATTACAAATAAAGCAACCACTGGAATGGTATGGGATGACCTCTCTATTGCTGGCGCAAGTCTTTTAGTCAAGACCTTAGATCAAATTGAGGATAACTCGATTTCGCCTATTAAACAAGATTTACAAAAATCCTCTTCTGCACCTAAATTAAAAAGTGAAATGTTTTGTATAAATTGGAATAATAGTTCATTTGAAATTCATAATCAGATAAGAGCTTTTTCGCCAAAACCGGGCGCATTTACAAAGTTTGATGGCTTACGTATTAAGCTATTTGACTCTGAAGTTGGAGATTCAATTAGTTTGAAGCCTGGAAGTGGTGAAATTATCGAAGATAAAATTTTAATTGGTACTGGTGAGGGGGCTTTAGTGGTCAAATCGGTACAACTTGAAGGAAAAAAAAAGATGCCAGTAGCAGATTTCCATAAGGGCATAATGAGCAAGATTGAAGGAAAGGTAATTCGTTTTGGGTAAAGAAAGTAATGTCCTTATCGATAAGCGTGAATTAAGAAGCCGGCGTCATGCATGGGATATAATAAAACGTGCAACATTGAAAGATCGTCGTTTAACTGACGTACTCGCAGAAAGAATACGTCATGGAAATTTCACAGACCAAGAAAAGAGATTTATAACAGAAATTGTACAAGGAACGGTACGAATGTCTGGTCGCATAGACTGGGAATTAAGTCAGGTTTTTAATGGCAGTATGGATGATCTGAAACCTAATTATTTAATTCTCCTCAGAATTGGTGTTTATCAAATCAGATACATGGATAGTATCCCTGATTATGCAGCAGTAACTACTACCGTTCAGCTTGCAAAACGAATACATGAAAACTTAGGTGGCCTAACAAATGCATTACTTCGCTCACTCTTGAAACATGACATGCCTGAAGCTCCAGATGAACATACCCCAATTGATTATACTGCTCAATATTATAGCCATCCGGAATGGTTAATGAATAAATGGATTACCGAAGGCAATTTTGATGATGCGGTAGCACTTGCTGACTGGAATAATAAAGCTCCTCAAATATGGTTCAGAGTAAATACTATCAGATATACTGCCACAAAGTTCAAAAACTACTTAAAGAAAAATGAAATTGAGTTTGAGCAATTTCCACATTTAAAGAATTTCTTTGCTCCAAAGACGGGGGTAGGATTTCTGCTAAATAGTGACCTTTTCAAAGAAGGCAATATCAGTATTCAAGATCCAGCAGGTGGATTAGTAGTTACATTATTAGATCCCCAAAAAGGTGATACTATTGTAGATGGCTGTTCAGCTCCAGGTGGAAAGGCTGCATTTACAGCTGAACTCATGAAGAACAAAGGCAAAATTCTTGCTTTTGATAAAAGTCAAGAACGATTGGGGCGTCTCTCAACTGGAATGAAACGACTTTCTGTGAATATTGTTGATGCTGAAATAAAAGATTTAACTCGAGATAAATTGCCAGAATCTAAGAAAATGATTTTAGATGTACCATGTAGTGGTACCGGTGTGATGTCAAAACGTGCAGATTTAAGATGGCGTAGAGATATGGATAATCTGTTAGAACTCCATTTACAGCAGCGTAAAATTTTATGGGTAGCGTCAGACTCATTGGAACCAGGCGGGGCTTTAGT
>Ga0209403_10005737_pt1 | contig 12860 bp, 9 predicted proteins | sample ArcticOcean_MG_C_8_FD_187440 | JGI IMG/M metagenome (GOLD analysis project Ga0209403, IMG submission 187440) | Marine microbial communities from western Arctic Ocean - ArcticOcean_MG_CB11_86 (SPAdes) (version 2) | ecosystem: Environmental > Aquatic > Marine > Oceanic | place: Arctic Ocean... | reverse complement strand
CCCTCATCTATCGGAGGATGGAACCGTTGCTATCATCCACAACGGAATTATTGAAAATTCACGGGCTTTGAGAAATTGGCTAATCGCTGAAGGAGTAACACTCCAGTCCGAAACTGATTCTGAGGTTTTAGCCCACTTGATTCACAGGGCTCGTAGTGATGGTTTGTCTCCTCTCGATTCAGTACGTAAGGCTTTGAGGAAAACACGTGGTACCTGGGGATTGTGTGCCATATTTGAAGATGAACAGATGATAGTATGTGCAAGAAATGGTTCCCCACTAGTCGTAGGGGTAGGGGATGGTGAGTCATTTGTTGCGAGCGACCCACACGCACTCACTCCACATACTCAACGAGTAATTTTCCTAGAAGATGGCGATTTAGCAGTGTTAACTGCCGGGGGTGTACAAACTTCACGGCTTGATGGTGCTAGTACTGATGCAACAGTCACTACAATTGACCAAAGTTGGGGAGTTGCTGACATCGGTGATTTCCCGCACTTCATGTTGAAAGAGATTCATGAGCAACCAGAATCACTTCGCCAATGTATTTCAGGAAGAACCCTTCTTTCAGAAGGTAATGGGAAGTTGGGTGGCTTAAATTTATCACCACAAGAGTTGTTAAAAATACCACATATTCGATTGATTGGTTGTGGTACTGCTTTACATGCTTGTCAAGTTGGAAGATTAGCAATTGAGGAGATGGCTAGAGTCCCAACTCAATCGCATGTTGCCAGCGAATTCCGCTACAACAATCCAGTAATTTCTCCATCAGCACTTTACCTCGCAGTAAGTCAGTCAGGAGAGACTGCAGACACCCTTTCAGCAGTAAAGGAAATTCAACTAAAGGGTGGCACTGTGATGGGTGTCATCAATGTGGTTGGCTCATCAATTGCTAGGCAATGCGACCGCGGCGTGTATATCCACTCCGGGCCAGAACAAGCAGTTGCATCTACCAAAGCATTCTCTAATATGGTTGCAGCATTGACAATTTTCAGTTTACAAATTGGACGAGCCAGAGCTCTCTCTAAAATAGATGGTAAACAGGTAGTAAAAGCGTTGAATGTAATTCCTGATCAGATTGAGAAATATCTAGGAGATAGTGGTCCAATTATGGAAGCAGTTGAGGCAGTAAAGGATGCACCCTATGTTCTCTTCCTTGGGCGGGGAGCGTCTGCACCAGTAGCTCGAGAAGGCGCTTTGAAATTGATGGAAGTCGCTTACATTCCTTGCCTAGCATATCCTGCTGGAGAAATGAAACACGGACCAATTGCTTTGCTTGAAGAAGGTAGCCCAGTTGTTGTAATTTGTCCCAATGATAAATTCAGAGCCAAGACCTTGTCAAATGTTCAGGAGTGCCGGGCAAGGGGAGCGAAGATTATTCTTATTCACGATGAAGGTGATGATGAAGCGGCAATTGAAGCAGATATTGCCATCTCAGTCCCAGCCACTCATAGTGTCCTATCACCATTATTGACCGTAGTACCACTACAATTGTTGGCATATCATGTGGCAGTTGAACTTGGTAGGGATGTAGACAAACCTCGTAATCTTGCTAAGTCAGTTACTGTTGAGTGAATTGCTAATTCACGATGTGTTCATCTAGATTCAGTTGACTGTAAATCGGCTGTTGCTAGAGTCCCAGCGATAAGGCTGGTAGCCAAGAGCGTGGTTTGTATGTCTCATCTTGACGACGGATACCTTCCTTTCCACAATATCACCTGTGCGCTCCATTGTTAGATGAATTACACCATCAGATAGATAATCCTCTATTCCAAACTCACCATACTGGTTCTTTGATTCCCCCATCATTTCACAAATAACGATCCCAGTCAATCCCATTCTACGGATTGCTTCAAAGAAACGAAATACTTCATCACGGGGGTTTTCCATTTTAGTTAGTGTAAAGAATGCGCCAAGACTGTCAAAAACCACTACCTCAAAGCCAATACTATCACGGTAGTTAGCTAATTGTTTGATGAGTTGTCCCATCCAATCTACGCTTTCTGACATACCCTGTGCGTCTAGTTGAACTCGAAGGTCTGCTAGGTCAATGATAGCAATACTACTACGGACACGTGGGTCTTGGACATCCATCCCCATCCCTGCCATGTGGCTCCCCAAACTGTCTTTTCCTTGCTCTAATGTCACATAGATTCCGGAGGTTTTCCCTTCCATCACTGCGTTGTATAACATGGAGAATCCCAAACTCGATTTCATCGAACCTGATACTCCAGCAAGAAGTACAATATGTCCCTTCGGGATACCTCCCTGCATATTCTCATCAAGTCCTGATATGTAGGTTGGAATTCGTTCTTGTGCGCCGCTCACTCTTATTCCCCGCACCGGCCTACAATGGTCCGCATGATAAACGCGCTCCCCATCCCGTGTAATCGATGAGCCGTTGTAAAGTGCACCTTGCTAGTGCCTCAAGTCGCCGCTATGAATGGCTAAAAGTGCGACTTGATGGAGAATCTGTTGATTTTAGTGCGGCAGCATTGCACAGTGCTGAGCAACAGCCCCAAAGTGGCTTAGATGTCAGAACCCAAGTGCAGAAAATACTAGCATCAAAAGTTGAAGCGGCTAAAATTGAAATAGCCATCCAAGAGATAGGAGAAGTTGACATTCCTGATTTTATATTATTAGCAGATACCTTGGTTGAAGATCCAGATGATTTACAACAGTCATTAGGCCAACCAATTGATCGTACATCAGCAGCAGGAATGTTACTGAGATTAAGTGGGAGACGGCACAATGTTTGGTCTGGGACAGCCCTTCTAATTAGGAAAGGAAGCAGTTGGGAAGAGAAATCTTCTGTTGAACATGCAACTGTTGAAATTAACCAATTAACTGATGGCCAATTTGGTGAGTTACTAGATTCAAAAAGTTGGCTTGGAAAAGCAGGCGCTTATGACCTCGCTGGGGAAATGGGAAATTATGCTAATCTAATTTCAGGCTCAGAAGTTTGTGTGTTAGGATTTGCGCCTTCAATCATTGAAGAATTATTGCAACTTTTATCTAGTTGAGAGGAAATAGGTATTGGTATTTTCATCCTTCATTCATCTGAAATAATATCATCTTCTGGCATTTTCAATTTGACAATGATAGCCGCTAATAATGCTACGATGGCAGCAACAACACAGGCCCCAACCATGCCTTCGATGAAAGATTCTCTTGCCGATGCAATCAGCATCGCCCCTTCGGAATTCCCAGCAGCCAGCATTTGTTGACCAATTGTCATCGCTGCAGGAAATGATTCCTGAATTATTGATGATTGTGCAGATGCTGATGCGGGGATGACAATTGTTGATTGGTAAATCTCGTTTAGTACACTACCACCTATTGCGATTCCAAGGGCACCACCAACTTCTCGACTTGAATCATTTGTTGCACTGCCCACACCAGCCTTGGATTCAGGAATAGCATCCATCACTGCTGTTGTTGAGGGAGCCATTGTTAACCCAATTCCTAGACCAAGAAGAACAAATGTGGCTGCAATTTGTGGATAACTGGTGTCAATGCCAACTAGGGTAAAGAGGCCCAATCCTAGTGCTACAAGAATCAAACCAGTCGCAATGACATTTGGTCGCCCGAACTTAGCGACTAATCGATCGCTATTGGCTGCCGCTGGCATCAAACCCATTGGTAATGGGAGGAAGCGGATAGCTGCCGATAAAGGCGAATGCCCTCGTACAAGTTGGAAGTGTAACATTTGCATAAACATAAATGAGAACATCACAAAGAAGGCCATGGAAATTGCGATTAAACCAATTGTAAAACTCTTGTTTTTAAAGAATTCCAGCGGTAATAGAGGGTATTCTGCCTTCTTTTGCCAATAAATAAACAAGAAGATTGTAATGAGGAAGGTGGCAAACGCACCGACTACTCTACTATCGGTCCAACCTAGGCTGGGTCCCTCAATAATTCCATACAAAAGTGAACCAAGAACAAGTACCGATAAAATTGCCCCGCGCCCATCAAGGGGGCGTTGTTGTTCATCTTTTGAACGTGGTACAATAATTGCACCTGCGATTAAGGCGATGAGAATGACTGGCACGTTAATCAAGAACGCCATTTCCCAATTGTAATTTTCAACCGCCCAACCTCCTACAAGTAGACCAATAGGGGCACCTATTCCGGCCATTGCGGCCCAAATACCAATGGCTTTTCCACGCTCATTAGGTGGGAAAACCACCAACACCACTGACAACGTAGATGGCATTACCAACGCTGCTCCCAACCCCATAGTTGCGCGGGCGAGGATGACATCAGTGGACGAATCAGCAAAAAATGCTGTCCAAGCAGATGCAGCACAGACAATCACCAAACCAATTTGTAGGGCACCCTTACGACCAAATCGGTCACCTAATGCCCCCATCACAAGAAGGGTCCCACCAAATACAAGTGCGTATGCATCCATAATCCACTGTAATTCAGAATTATCTGCACCAAGGCTGGTAGATAGATTTGGAAGTGCTACATTCAGTGTAACATTGTTTAGCATTACTATGACGAGACTCAAACTCATTACGCCAAGAATTAACCAGCGATTGTCAGGGTATTGAGATTCGGAATCATTCATGACTATTGCTAGATGACGAAGGTATATTGTTTTACTACTTTCAGCCTTGGTACTAGTTTACTCTGCCTCATTTGGGAAGTATACATCATCTGTTTCGGAATCTGTATCCATATTGCTGTAGTACATTGGTATTCTATGCCAATTATCATGGTTAAAAATCCCGTCTTTGACCAGCCAAATGAAGAATTCAGCGGATGCAATGAACAATGCAATTACTGCTACTCTGGCAACAAGTTCAGAATTTAATGTATCAAAGTGCCCACCTACGTTCAATGCCAGACAAATAACTGAACCCATCAAAATTAACATCATGATAACACTAATCCATCTAGTTTTTCTATCTTCTATCTCAATGTGTTTATGGTCATCGTGTAAATACACAGATGAGCCCCATAAAGTTTGTACCACTATGCCGAAAATCAACATAAATCTAGTATAGAACATGCCTATTTTTTCCTCAATATAAATTGCTTCATAAATACCCATTCCTGCAGTTGCCAATAGCCAAAAATGAGCAGAAAGGATTTGAGCATCGCATCGTTTTCCAGAGAACACATTTTTCCATATTCGGTCTGGTCGTGAAACAAAGAAAACCCACAGAATAGGGGCTGAGATACTGGCTTTTGCAATACTATTCGTTATGGTCCCAGTTTGGTATAGAAATTCAAGTAGAATGTGAATAATCACAAGAACAGCAAACACCGCGAAAGCTTGGCTAACAACCTTGGCGTCCATCAGTTCCCAACCTAATCTATCTTGGAAATGGCCAAGAATGAAGGCAAATGTTACCATTAACCAAAACCCATCTAATAAGACAGTCCAAAATAAGACGTAGAACCAATCATTGTACACTAATATCCAAACTAGAATAGTGAGGACTCCTATTATTGGTAAAGCAAGCAATGATCCCTCAGCCCACCAACCTACTTGCCAATTCCTTTCTATTGACCTTGCTTTAGCGAATTTCCAACCCAATGGCCCCATTAAAATTAGTTGCGCCCCCAATAGTGCAGCACCCATTCTCCCTAAACTTTCTAAGGTCTCAATGTTAGAACTTGCAATTCCAACCATGATGAGTAGTTGGCCTGAGATATTCAACGTGACAATCGTTGAGATTAGAGATGATTCAAATGGTGCGGTTTTGTAATCAAGAGGGAATCGGTCAAATCCAATTCCCATGGCTAGGGCCATCGCCCACCCTAATGTTGGTAGCGTGCCAATTGCTAAGATTACAATATTTGATTGAATTACTGGTGCTCGGTTAACCCATGCAGTATCACCAATGAATGTCCAATACAATCCAACTGCAAAGAAAATTTGAGTCACTGCAGATACAACAAATAAATTGACGTAGGTGCCAGCAGCCCAATTGTATGACTCTTTCGACGCGCCCCTCATACGAGATGCTCAGAATGCATACAGCATATAATTGAATAGCCGGATGAAAGTACCTAATTAAATCAAATTTTAGGACTTTTTACCGATTGAATCACTTTGGAAACGGTAGACATGTCCACTTTTCTTGCAACATCTTTTCCTTGCTTAAGAAAAGTCCCGATAATGGCACCATCTGCGTGTCGGAGATACTCGGGGAGATTCTCAGAGGTGGCTCCTGAGCCGACAAGTAAAGTCGCGTGAGGTGTGGCAAGCCTGACCCGCGCAAGGTCTTCAGGGGAGGTTGGTTGTCCAGTTCCACTACCTGAGACAATCAATGCATCTGCTAGTCCGCGATTCCAGCAGTCTTGGGCTTCTTGTTCAAGCATCCAATCTGAATCTAGAGGTATTGCGTGTTTGACACCTACATCTGCGAAGATAGCAATAGGGCTGGTGGAACCGGGACCGTGGCCAAGATGTTCCCTCAGACGGAGAGTTTCTGCTGCCCTTCCTTCAATCAAGCCTTGGTCAGTCATCATCCCACCAACGTGAATATTGACGCGGATGAAATTTGCCCCACTCGCAGCAGCAATAGAAAGTGCAGCTGCGGCATCATTTCTTAGGACATTAACACCAACAGGAATTCCTTCTGGTCGAGTAACTTCATCAACAATCTTGCTGATAATACGACTCATTACAGCGATTGTTACAGGCGCTACTTCACTTCCGTGAAATGGCGCATCACCAAAATTCTCCACCATTATTGCATGACATCCGCCAGCAACCAATATCCTAGCATCATTGATTGCAAATTGTTCAACTTCGTCAAGGTCACCTGTAAAACGGGGTGAACCTGGAAGAGGTTGCAGGTGTACCATGCCAATTATGGCACGCTCAGGTAGCGGATTGATTCTAGTCATTTTATCACCTCATTTCCTAGATGTTATTCATCAATCCCCAACCAAATATGGTTCAATCTACTTGGATCCATTCCCAACAACGCAACATTCCTTCTGAAATGTCAACGGTTGATGACCATCCAAGTGCCTCCTGAGCTGCTGAAATGTCAGGTACACGACGAGTTGAATCACCAGGGTGCCCCTCGGTCATTACGATTTCAACATCAGCACCCGTGACTTCACGGGCTAATTCAGCAATGCGATGAATTGGGACCTCGTCAGTTGAACCAATATTGAAGGAGGCACCTTGAAGTGATGAGCCATCTAATCCTTCGTCAAGTTCGCCAAGTGAAATAATTCCGTCAATCAAGTCACTGTACCATGTGAAACAGCGAGTTTGTGTGCCGTCTCCATGAAGTGTAATATTTTTTTCTCTTTGGCATTGGTGAAGGAAAATTGCCGTCACTTGTCCATGTTCATTACCCATCAATCGTGGGCCATAACCATTGAATGGTCTGATAATCCGCCCATCTAAACCTCTCTCTTTTACAGCATATTGAACAATAATTTCCCCAAGATATTTGCTAGCCCCGTATGAATGTCTGAAATGATCATGAGGGCTAGGGAAAATCGCGTCAAGATGTTCACCTAATGGCATTTCATCTTGTATTCCAAAAGCTTCTGGGCTACTTGTGAATACTAGGCGCGCCCCTCTGTCAGTAGCGAATTTAACGACAGTTTCAGTTGTTTTAATGTTGACATCAATTACTAGATCGGGCCGTTCATGGAAGTAACGAGTACCGTTTATCGCTGCAAGGTGAAAAACGATGTCAACGCCATTCATTTTTTCTTCAGCCTTCTCAAGTTTCTCAACATTTGCGCAATCTCCAAGCACGAATGTAAAGTCTGGCATAGCCTTGAAATCTAGCATGTTTGCTAGACGGCCACGAAATAAATCATCCACCACTGCAACTGTGTGGCCACGGGTCAACAATGCTTCAGCAAGATGGCTTCCTAGGAACCCACCCCCTCCAGTCACAAGGCAGCGCATAGATGGCGGAGAGGGGGCTAGCGTATTGCATTTGGCGACCACAAGTTGGGGAATCATCGGCTCAGGAGGAGGTTCAATGGGGAGAGAGATTGCCGATTGCCCGATGTGCGGCAAAGAGAAACCACTGGAGGTTTGGAGTCGCCCTCTTGAGTATAAGGAGCAAATGTTGACTCGTGCTTGCTCGGAGTGTTATATTCAACATTTATGGCCTGTAAAAGATATCTATGAATATTAATTAGAGTATCTTAAGAGATACAGTATGGACAAGATTGTCCAACGATATAATCCTCGGATTGCTGTTCGTGAGTGAGAAGTGGCTCACGACAAGTGAAGCACATGACGGTGTCAGTTTCTTCTAAATCGGGATTGACCCCTACTCGTTGGTCAAATACGAAACACTCTCCGTCCCAGTGAGCACCTCCACATTCTTCGAAGTAGCCTAATATCCCTCCTTCAAGTTGGTAAACTTCACTAAAACCTTCGTCAAGAAGAGCCACTGATGCCTTCTCACATCGCACCCCTCCTGTGCAATACATTACAACAGGTGTACCCTTCAATTCGTCAGAAAGTTGTTTTATCGCATTAGGAAATTGGCGAAATGATTTGATATTTAGGTCAACAGCATTTTGAAATTTTCCAGTTCGCATTTCGTAGTCATTCCTGGCATCAAGAACAATGATATCTTTTCCCTCATCAAGCCACGACTTGAACTCTTTTGGCTTAATTGAAGGGCTAGTGAACTCTGCTGGTTTTACCTCTTCATGCCCCATTGAGATAATCTCCTTTTTGGGTCTGACAAGCATTCTGTTGAATGGTTGCTCGTCAGAATAACTGGTTTTTAGAGGGATTTCTTTGAATCGTTCATCCTCATTCATGTGAGCAATGAAACTGTTAACTGATTCTTGAGTACCAGAGAGGAAGAAGTTAATTCCCTCTTCACTGAGTAGAATAGTACCTTTTAATTCAAGGTCTATGCAAAAATCACGTAACGGCCAACGCATCTCTACTAGGTCGGTAATTGGCACAAATCGGTAACCAGAGATATTGACAAATTGTCCGGTCACAGTAATCCCTCTTGATTGTCCTATATGAGGTCAGACTTGATTTTAATGGCTAAGAGCGGCAATTCCCGTTGCGTCAAGAATCCACAAAAGTGCCACCATTATTAATGCCCCAGATACCACTTGAATCATCGCAGTTTTACCAGTAGCGGCGTGGTGTACTTCAGGCAATACATCGACAGTTGCAACATATAGGAATGTTCCACCAGCAAATAATATTGCTAATCCGAGAAACTCTCCAGATACATCTCCAAGCAGGTAAAATGTCAGTAAAATCATAATTGGAGTAGCGAGGCTAAACATCAATACATCCCTAATTGATGCCGAGCGCTCATCTCGTTCATGCATGCTGAAAAGACCAACGCTGAAAGCGGCTGGGACTTTGTGGACTAGAACTGCTAAAAAGACTGAAATTGTCAGTACCAATGAACCAGTCAATGCTGCAGCCCCAATAGCCAAGCCATCGGTTAGAGCATGAATACTAAGACCAACTACAATGCTGTTAGCATTACTTGGATGGTGGACGTGATCATGACCGTGGTCACCTTCGTGGTCATGATGTTCCTCATGAATATCATGTCCGAATCCGAAGCACTCGAGAAGGAGCATTGTCAGGAATCCTGCGAGAATCGCTCCTCCGACTACCAGTCCATTAATCCCATTAGTCAGAGCAATTTCAAAACCTTCAGGTATAGCCACTAAGAGGGCAGAAGCGAGTAAAACACCTGCAGCTAATCCAGTCATCCACTTGAGAAGCCCCTCCTTTTCACTAACCTTTGTCCAAAGTGGGAGAAGACCTGTGCCCAAACCTACCGCTAGTGTCACTCCTGCCAGTAGCAGTGCATCCGACCCTAACATGAGTTGTGCGAAACTGTGGTGTGTTTTGACCTATGCCCCAAAGAACCATTCAAGAATATGCAGTTTTCGAGTTATTTAGTAATTCAGAGAATGATGAAGTAGTATTTCTTTACTGCATAATTGATGGTCAAGTTGATGGTGTAAAACCACTCGCCTCACTACAATGGAGATTCCTGAGCCGCTTGCCAAGATGCTTGCAGGCGAATCTGGGCCGACTAAGCAGAAGGCGGCTCGTTTGGTAGTTGATTTGGCGGCAAGTGCTGGCGCTGACTCGTTTGTAGAATGCACTCACGCACACGTGAGTGGTGTATCGGTGATTACTGGTGGCCACGGATTGCGACGTTTTTTAGCGGATTTAGCCGGCGATGACCAAGGGGTTGTAGCGATTCCAACAACTTTGAATTCAGCCGGCTGTGATAGCAAAAAGTTTGAAGAAATGGCAATTGAATATGAAGATTTTTTGCAGCAGCAATTCGAGATTGTAATGGCTTACGAAGGACTTGGCATAGAAGCCACCCTTTCTTGCACTCCTTATGACCAAGGGCTTGAACTCGAAGGTATCGGCTCTTGGGCCGAATCAAATGCAGTATGCTTTTCTAATTCTTATACCGGATTAGTCACCAATCGAGAATCTGGTTTGTCCGCATTAGCTACAGCCCTAACTGGCTGGGCCCCACGCTGGGGTTTACATCTTGATGAGAATCGCATACCGAATATTTTGGTCAATGTTGAGGCAGAAATGTCAGATTTAGCAGATTGGAGTGTTTTGGGGGATTGGGTCGGCAAGCAAGTACAATCAGATTGGGATTTGCCTTGGGGTCCCATGCCTTACATTACTGGTTTACCAACATGGGCATCCTTTGAGATGAAGAAAGCACTAGCAGCCGCAGCAGCCAATTATGGATGCCCGATGTTATGGGCTGATGGCCATACAGTACCACCACCTGATGTATCGGGATATCAAGGTGAATTGACTTTCACCGAATCAGATCTTGAATCACGCTATCAAGCACTCGCACCAAATGGCGAAGTGGATTTGATTGTAATCGGGTGCCCACAAGCAAGTTTGGGCGAAATACGCAGTACTGCAGCAGCAGTCAGAACCCACATGGAATTAGGAAATAGAATCCCTGATAACAGACTGTGGATTTTCACTAGTGGTGCCAACTACGAGTTGGCTGAAGCGGATGGGACACTTGACTTGCTAGAAGAGGCTGGAGTGCTAATTCTCAAGGATACTTGCCCAGAAGTCACGCCATATAATCGTAAATTATTCAATCATTTATTGACAAATTCACTGAAAGCAGAACACTATTTGACAAGTGGGCTAAATCGTATGCCAACCTCTGTTGCCAATATTGAAACCTGCGTTGCTTCAGCATTTGACTCACAACTTTTTACTGGCCCAAGGCCTACCCTTGATTCTCGTGCGAAGGAGCCTCACAGTTCAGCCAAAACCACTCAGACAGGAGAATGTGAATTGAGTGGGAAAAACTTGCCAAGTCAAAGCAGTTGGAATGTATCAGGTAAAGCTCTTGTGACCGACGTACCAATCACCTATCTTGGGTATGTGAATCGTGATACAGGAGTCATTGAAGAGCCTGGTCATCCATTGGACGGTGTTGCTCTAGATGATACAATTCTGATTTATCCAAAGGGTTCTGGTTCAACCGTTGCTCCATTCGTTTTGATGGGCTTAATTTACACAGGTAAAGGGCCAAAAGCGATTGTTAATCGCGATGTGTGCCCGCTAACTTTGCCAGCCGCATCGCTGTCGAATGTACCATATTCATACGGCTTTGATATTGACCCATGTTTGGCTGTAAACAATGGTGATGAGGTTGAGATGTCTCTTGAAAATGGGGTAGTCAGCCTCAAAGTAATTTCTCGATGTGATTAGGACTAATCCGACATCACTTTTTGGCGGCTAGAGGTTGACGCCAGCCTTGTCCAAATGCACGATTAGAAACCCTCGGTGCCGGCGCCATCTGCCAGCGCTTGTGTTCATTTGCATTTAGTCGCTCAAGAATCCAATTTACCAGAGTTTCATCAAAGTCGCTTGCAATCAATGTTGACCTAGATGCACCATCCTCAATGTGGGCATGCAAAATCGCATCAAGAGTATCGTATGGAGGTAAGGTGTCCTGATCAGTTTGGTCAGGCGCTAGTTCTGCCGACGGAGGTTTTGTCAACGTACTCTCAGTAATTGGAGGAGTTTCACCAAATCGTTCAGCCTCACGGTTTAGGGCGCGCGCGACATCGTAAACCTCTGATTTGTAGAGGTCACCAATGGGCGCATATCCCCCAACCATGTCGCCGTATAGGGTGCAGTATCCCATCGCCAACTCTGATTTATTTCCGGTTGTAACCGCCATGGCACCACGGGAGTTTGCTGCTGCCATAACCATCATTCCTCGCAGGCGAGATTGAATATTTTCACGAGCCACCGGGTTGCCATCCACTAACTCATCGTTGAGTTCAGCCTCTGCCGCTTGATGGAGAGCAGTAATTGAATGCGTGTGCAACTCCATTCCTAGTGCCTTTGCTGTTGCTTCTGCATCAGCGATTGAATGGTCACTTGAGTAGCGTGATGGCATTGATAAACCGAGCACATTTTTTGCACCGACCGCTCTAACAGCAATGGCGGCACAGACAGATGAATCCAAGCCGCCGCTCATGCCAAGTACCAATTTTTTGATACCAGATTTGCGACAGTAATCACCAAGTCCGGTTGTTATAGCTGCAAGCAAATCAATCCCGGATTCAGGGACTGAAGGTTCACTTCCAATACCAACACACTCTACTTTACAATTGCATTCAGTACAACATTCACCATCAGGCCAAGGTAGCCAGCGGGCGGAATCACCATCACCATCTTCAATGTCAATGAGTAACACGCCAGCGCACCAAGACGGGGCTTGAATCATACGGCCATCAGGCCATGCGGCTAAAGAGCGTCCATCGAATAGCAAGTCATCGTTCCCGCCGATTTGGTTACACAGAAGATAGGGATGTCCAAGTGTTTTGGCAGCGGCGCGCA
>Ga0209403_10005734_pt1 | contig 12862 bp, 17 predicted proteins | sample ArcticOcean_MG_C_8_FD_187440 | JGI IMG/M metagenome (GOLD analysis project Ga0209403, IMG submission 187440) | Marine microbial communities from western Arctic Ocean - ArcticOcean_MG_CB11_86 (SPAdes) (version 2) | ecosystem: Environmental > Aquatic > Marine > Oceanic | place: Arctic Ocean... | reverse complement strand
TTACGTTGAGCGTAATGCTTATCATAAGTACCATCTACATACTTTTGTAAATCACGGATGACTCTATCTTCACTGAACGCATAATTAATTTTTGTCATACTATATTATCTCACAGTTATTGTCCAATGTCAACCCCCGTAATGGAAGAAATAATTGATATACAATAGACACCTGATAAAAAGGTATTCATCAATATCAACGCTCTGTCATTCCATCGGATTCCTACGAAGGCCCATCCCATAAAACAGAGAAGTCCTGCAAACATATTAAAAGGTGCTAATGATAAGGCGGTCAGGATAGCGCCAAGTATTCCTAAACCGGACGCCACCCATTTCACATACCAAGATAAGTCACCTTTTGGGGTAACCTTTTCTGTCATACTATATTATCTCATAATAAAGGTTAAATGTCAAGTGTATTTCTTTCACGGTCGGAAATTCTTTCTTGTGCCTTTTGAAAATAAATAGGATCCTTTTCTATACCAATAAATTTTCTTGATGTATTAAGACAAGCCACACCTGTAGTTCCTGAACCCATTGTGCTGTCTAGAACAACATCCCCCTCATTGGTATAAGTCTTAATTAAATATTCCATTAACGGTATTGGTTTTTGGGTAGGATGTAATCCTTTCTCCTGTTTAAAGGACAAAATAGTTTTGGGATATCTTGTACCTTCTGGATTATCTCTATGAACTGATTTAGCTCTACCATATACTTCACCTATCGTAGATGTCTCACTTTTAAAACCACCATAAGGTGTTCCTTTTGCCATTTGTGGATTATATGTTGGTTTAGTTTTATAAAATACTAAAATATTCTCATGGGATTTTAATGGCATTATTTTTGCGTTCATGGGATTAGTACCTTGAGGCTTTTGCCATATCCATTCATACCGAAAATTCTTTATATTACTAGAAGCGAGAATAGTGGTAAAAGGTTGAGAAGCTGTAAATACCATTGCTGCATTTTCTTTTACTACCCTATTATATTGTTCCCACAATTTGTCTAAAGGTATAATACTATCCCATGAGCAAGCTGTAGTACCATATGGTAAATCTGTCAATATCATATCCACACTTGCATCAGATATTTCTGTTAGTTTGTCTAAGCAGTCACCGAATTTTAATTCCACTTGCTAATATCCTTCGTATAGTCAGACTTCATCCATTTTATTACATTAGCAGCAGAACACATGAAATCATCATTATCTCCATCCTGACCATTCTGCTGACGTTTGAAAAGAGTTGTTTCATTTAAACAATCTATAAAGTCTTGTTTTGTACACCACACAAAGTTAGGAACTGCAACACCATTCACCAAATCCATTCCACAAAAAATAAGTCGTTCCCAACACTTTCCTACTGCAACATGATTAATTATCCAATTTACTTCACCATGTTTATTTCTTTTAATCGTAGGAACAGGTGCACTATTATCACGGTTAGCAGCACTGAATTTAATTTCAGAGTTTATACAATCAATAATACGATCATATGGGCCATTAGGGCCGCAATCGGCAGGTTGAACTTTACTACCAAGTTCATCTTTCATATGACTAGAGGTATATACCTCACCGACCACACCTTTCTGGACATTGCCAAGAAATGGATAACCTTCTAAGACAGTACCAATCCAAGGATCGTTTAGATTGCGCTTTATATATTTACGAATGTCCATAATATATTCTCATAATAAAATAAAAAATGTGGGGTGGACAAACTCACTCCAACAGGGTATTTGGTGGTGATCCCTGGGAGATACGAATGCCACCCCACACGAGGCTTACTTAATTTTTATTAAGCGTGGTTTCTTTTCATCGGGAACGACACGTTCTAGATGTACGGTAAGCATACCGTTAGCCATCTTAGCATCATTCACTACTACATCATCGGCAAGAGTCCAACTACGACTGAACTTACGATACGAAATACCACGATGTATAACTTCTCCATCTTCTTCCTGTTTCCTTTCAACACTACGAACATTCAAAGTACTATCAGAGACTTCAACTTCAAGATCGTCTTGAGACAAACCTGCAAGGGCCAGCTCAATAACAAAATTATAATCACCTTCTTTACGAATGTTGTAGGGTGGAAATCCTGTGTTAGTCTGATGTAATGCTTGGTGGTCATGTAACCTATCAAACATCCGGTCAAAACCAACTGCATAAGGGGTTAAAAGATTATGATCGAAATGATCAAATATATTTGCGATTGCTCTAGTTGTTACCATTTTGGTATCCTCCTTTAATATCAAGCAAGGTTAAAATTTGAGACTCCCGAAGGCAATCTCATTACTATTTATACATAATAACACACTATCTAGAAAATGTCAATAGTATTGTGATAAAAAATGTTGCCCATAACAATCTAGGAAGCCACGTCTGCATCACAACATTATATACAAATGCATAGGTTCTCAATGCTTCCAAGTTACCTGACTTTTCGTGAATTTTTATAGCATGCTCCATTTCAATACGAACAGGTTTAGGAAGTGGTTTCATATCCGCAGACCACTCATCCCAAGTATGGTAAGCATCTAAATGTGATTCTCTATAAGCCGTCTTATATACTTTCTCTGGTTCCCAATCTTCTAACCAACTCAATATGGTAATACAATCTGAATCATCCATTTTATGAAAGGCTGGTTTTTTTACAGGCAACATTTTAGAAACCATAATGGCAATCAAATGTATAGTATTATTCTTCTTCAATTCTCTTTCTCCTTCTTTCTGATAATTTTCTATCTTTCTTAGCCTTAGCTAAATGTAGTTTATGAGCTCTAGACTGAAATATAATCCCACTAAGATGGTCTATCTCGTGTTGTAAAATTCTAGCAGTCATACCACTAAATTTATCTGAAGTTGATGTACCTTCTTCGGTATACCATTCCAAAACAATATCTTTAGGTCGCCTAACCTTAACGTATAAGCCTGGAAAACTTAAACAACCTTCAATCATCAATTCTGTCTCTTCACCAAAAGATGTTATAACTGGGTTAAAAAATATCTGTTCAAACTCTTGTGCTTCTGGAGATACAAAGTTACCCATACCTATCACAAGTGCCTGAGTAGCTATTCCTACTTGAGGTGCTGCTAAACCAATACCACCATCTTTTCGTCTGACATTTTGTAATCCATCAGACAACTCATACGGGTCCATAACAGGCTCATTAAAGTCAAAAGGAATACACGCCTCAGTTAATATACGATCATTTTCTGCCACTAGTTTCATTATGTTGTCATCCTTGAAAAATTTTGTACCTTCTCAAACCTAATTAAATTATCAAACTTATCTACAGACAAATCTGATTTGTGTGAGATTATAAAAACATTCTCATTACTTAAAGTACTTAATATTTTTAAAAACTCATCAGTACCATTATAATCTAAACTACTATCAAATATCTCATCAAGTATTAATAGATTGGTATTAGTGCTGTTCTTCATCTTGGCAATCTGTCTCCATGTAAACAACAACGCCAAGTCAATTCTCATCTTCTCACCTTCACTAAAGTTGGCGTAACCAAACACATCACGATATCGTGACTTAATAGTTTCATTAAACTGTTCGTCTAACTCAAACTTAACTTGAAATTCTAATGCAGACAAATAACTATTAATCAATTTATTCATCACCGGAAGATATCGTTTAACAACTTTTGTTTTGATACCTGAGTCATTAAGTAATTGTTTAGCGAGTGTCAGATAGTTATTATCTTCTGTTAATTTATTCTTTTGCTTTTGAATAGTCTCCAATTCATCTCTATAAAGTTTTAGTTTAGTTTTTTCCTCTACCAAATCTGCATCTACACTTAACAAATCATTTATCTGATCTGTCAGTTGTTCGTTAAACGATAAAATAGAACTTGCCGATGTTGTTTTCTTAGCCGACTCAACTTCTTTATCTCTCACATCATTTGATATCTTACTATATAACCCTTCTCGAGCATTCATTTCTGATATCTGTTCGTCCATCCTAACCAATGCACAAGTATTCGTCATCATCTTATCAGTTCTTTTCTCTATTGCCTTTTCCTTAAACTCATCATCTATAGGCTGTTCGCAAGTAGGACAATCATCATTCTCTTTAAAAAAATCTATTTCCTTTTCCATTCGTTTAGAGTTATCATCTAACTTCACCCGAACTCCTATAAAATCTGATTGTTCTTGTTTAAAAGATTGTTCCTTTGGTAAGACACTATCTCTCCAATCAACAACTTCAGACATCAAACTTAATGCTTGAGTATTTAATTCCTCTATATCTTTCTTATTCTTTTCTATCTTTTTTTCTAAGGCCGTCTTAGACATCTTACTTTTTTCTTTTGACTGATTTATATGTTCCTCGGCCATAGTAATTTTGGTTTCTGTGAGATTGAACTGATGAGCTATGTCAATCTCTTTCTCTTTCATTTCCTTCATTTTATGTTTCAGTATAGCATTCATCATAGAAAATATCTTAATGTCTAAAATTTCTTCTACCACCTCACGCCTATGTGCTGGTGTTAATTGCATAAAAGGTATAAAGGATGATGAACCTAGTATGACCACCTGAGTAAATGAACGATAGTTTAATTTAAGAATACTTGTCTCTAAATGTTTTTGATAGTCACGAATACTAGCATCTTGATTTAACATTTTACCATTAACATAAATCTCAAAACGATTGGGTCTAATACATCTAATGATATGATAGTGCCTTTTACCTATATCAAAATGAACCTCAACCTTACAATCTCTTTCATTAACTGAATTTACCAACTGATCCTTTTTGATATTACGAAAAGGCTTACCAAACAAACCAAAGGTTAATGCATCAAGCACAGTAGATTTGCCTGAACCATTATCACCAATAATCAAAGTGGTGTTGTGTGTATCAAAAGAAATTTCTGATGGTGTGTTACCTGTTGATAAAAAATTTCTATATGATATCTTACGAAATACAATCATTCAATTTCCTGTGCTTCTATATACAACGACTTTAACAATATATTCAATTTATTTTTATCTATAGCTTTACTATCAATTTCATCTACATACTTTTCTAGTAATGTAAATGTATCTTCTATATCTTCCAATTCACCATCCGCAATTGCATCTGGTGTGAGGTCACTAAAGTCCTCAACAATTTTTAATTCAAGAAACTTACCTTCATTATAACATCTTTCAATGAATCTGTCAAATGTATAGAAGTCTGTTTTCTGGACTACAAATATTTTTACATAGGTATTTTCATATTCCGATAAATCCATATTGAGCATTTCATCACAATTATGGCCGTCATCATAAAATATCTTTCTGAATAGACGATTAGGATTCTGGTAAAATTCAAACTCTCTTGTGTCTGTGTCGTATATATGAAAACCTTTAGCTGTATTATAATCGTTCCATGTTATCTCATATGGAGCACCCAGATAACGAATATGACCATCGTCTTGTTGTTGGTGGTAATGACCAGAGAATACACGCTCGTATCGGTTAAAGATATCACGATCTAATCCGTGGTCGCAAACAAGACCAGGCATTATCTCATTACCATTAACCTCAAGATGACCCATGACAATATCTGCCTTTGCTGTGTTGATAACATTTATAGATTCTGCATAATGAGCTGATGCTATCCAAGGTATGAATAGAATATTACTACCGCCTATTTCTACTACTTGAGGAACATCTTCATAGGTTGTAATATTACTATACTCTGCACAAGTCAATGAAACAGAATTGACCTCATTAGTATTCTTATAATAGCAGTCGTGATTACCAACTAACATATGAACTTTGAAATCCCGTGCGGGTTCAAAGAACATTTCTTTAGCTAGTTTAAGAGATAAAAAATTAGTGTACTTACGCCTATCAAACACATCCCCCAAATGAATAATCGTTGTAATTCCTTCCCGATCAAGTATTGGGAAAAAAGTTCCTTGGTAGAATTTGGCTTGGAAGTCTGAAAAGGAATGTAGGTCATTTTTACCGCCGTAGTGTGTGTCCGTTATAATCGCAACTTTCATTATTTATCAATCTTGGTGAAATGTATACTTGTCAATCATATCATCAAACTGCTGTTGGTAGTCTGATTCATTGTCATGAGCCTGAACTGCAATACGAGATTCTATATTAGACTCTTTCAGTAATTTTTCTTTTATCATCTGTTGTTTCTTTTCTTTTGTTATTCTACGGACAAATGCATAGTAAATAATCTGTGTAAAATATGCAAAAGGATTAGATGACTTTTCTGGATCGAATCTATCTATATACTGCAAACAATTTTCAATACCATCGGAAATCATTTCTTCCCGATAAGTATAATTAATAAAGTTTGGTCGATATGATAGGTGATTCGCAATCTTTAGAATACACTCACCCAAATAATTAGTAATTTGGGGTGGTGGTTCACCAACAGATTCAGCTTCTTTTATTAGTGTCTTTCTCTCTACAATCGCTTGCAGAAATTCTTTGTTATTTACATAGTGAATTGTTTTTTTCTTAGCCATAGAATGTTCCTCATTTTACATAATCTCCAAATAGACCTGTAATGACTTCTACAGCATCGGAAAGATTATCTAGTCTCCAAGAAGCGTTGTGTTTGATAAGAGGATGTTCCATATATTGATCATCATCGGACACGACAATCAAAGGTTTTCTCAAACCAATCGCCCAACCAATCTCAATAATAGTTCCAATTGATGGCCGTCTATCGTTCATCACTTTGGGTAGATATGCCAATACCAAATCACATGACTCTGTATCAAGCCAGTTCTTTGCATTGATGGCACGAGCATCAGACCACATAGGATCTGTCGCACCTTCATCTGTGTATGTCATACCCTCTTTAACAGGCTCACATCGTAAAGGAGAAATGCCCATAATACCATATGGTAATACTTCCTGAACTCCGCTTCGCCATTCAGTTGCTTCTTGTTCGTTCAGTCCAGCAATTGGGCCTGCAAGATATATATACTTTTTTAACATAATAAATGCCTTTTTTGTTTAGACATCTATATAATAACACTATTTCCCTGTATTGTCAAGCCCTACGGTAGTCCAATTTACTTTATTCCAATCACCATCTCTGACTACTGGAATTGCATGACATTTTACCCCCTGATAAGGACTAATATCATTGATAAGAATTCTACCACTATCTGCATGGCCCATTAATAGAGTATCAAACGGTACACCCAATCTGCGGAGTTCTGATTCAGTGCGTTCTCTTACGGACTCTCGTCTACCCGTCATCAAAACTATCTTATGACCCTGAGTTTCCCATAGTCTCATTCTTTCTAATACACCAGGCAACAACTCATGGTCTTGTTCCACTATAGCCTTATGGCCACCAGCCATATATTTCGTTAGAGTTCCGTCTATATCTATTATGAGTGTCTTAATTTTTACATCCTTTAAAATAGCTTGACAGACTGGGGATTATGTGATATAATAAACAGCAGTGTCTCCGAGAGAAAGAGAATAGCACTTTAATGTAATATCTTTTTAGTCGGTACATGGGTCATTCTTGGATCTTCATCATGTTCCATTAGTTCTTCTTCAGTTGGAGTATTCTCTTCCATAATAGCTGACAACCTATCTATGTTAGTACGAATTCTATCCATAATATCATCATCACCATCATCTTTATCAACTTCAATACCAGATTCTTCTTTAGCTTTATTAGAAATCATCCGATAGTAAACGATTACTTCCGGTGCTAGATTCCCCCAACCTAATATCTTTTCTTTATTGATAACAAACTTAACATCATTAGTAAAGTTTACCCATCTCTGTAAGCCTGTATGTTCGACAATGTGATCTGGACGATCATAGGTGTGTTGTCTAGTAACAGACATAGGACATTCTACAACGAGAGCATCAGAGTACTCTTGAAGTATTTTACACAAAACATCATCACCATTAATCATCTTAATGACTTTGTAGGGTGATTCATTGACATCTTTGTCTGCAAATTCCATCATGACTATTTATCTTTCAACTTAACTGGTACTATGTCGTAATCAAATCCTTGCTCATTATAGATGTTTATTCTCTCAGAGAAATGATTTAATGTATAGTTACTCTTATTATTATAACTCAAATCGTCAGATAAGTCAAATATATTCAATTGTTCCTTATCACCAGCTAATCGTAATCCACGTCCAATAGATTGTAAAACCTTTATTTGTGACTTATATGGACTAGCAAATATAATGTTATGTAATCTCTTAATGTTTACCCCTGTAGAGAATGTACCATACGATGCAACAATCACACAGTTATCATTTTTCTCCACAAGTTCTCTTACCTTTTCTCTATCATCTGTAGGTGTAGCTCCATAGATTAAATATATGTTTCGTTCATCACCACAGTTATCGACAATCATACTACACAAAGGAACTAATTGTTTTTCTATATATTGAGCTAATACCAAAGAGTTACCATCTAGGGAACAAGTTAAATTTTTTATAAATTGATTTCTTTTAAGATGTGTAGATATGTATTCCATTTCTTGTTGATATGTTTTACCCCTCATCAACATTCTATTTTGTTTAGTGTGTTCTAATACAAGACAACGAATATGAAGATTGGATAATTCTTTTCGTTCTATAAGTTTTGATGTAGTGGTGATTTGTTCGTGTACTGTAAACAAGCCTTCCAACACTAAACGATGAATCTCTGTGCCGTCTAGTGTACCTGTAAGACCTATTCGATATTTACAATCGTGTAACTTTGTCATAATACCTGTTAATGATTTTGCTTTTGCTAAATGAACTTCATCAACAAACACAGCACCAAATTGACCAAAGTATCTTTTGTCTAATTTATAAATTGATTGCCATGTGGAGATGGTAACTTCTCTATTAGTATTTTTATCTTTACCAGCATACAATCGGTGACAGTGCTCGTCAGGAAACCAGCCATAGTCTGCAAAGTCTGAATACATTTGCTCAACCAGACTGGTAGTAGGAACAACAATAAGAATTTTTTTATCTGTGAATTTTTGAATGTAGTATCTTACTAGAGCATATATAATGAATGACTTGCCGCTACCTGTAGGGGAAAGAATAAGACCACGACCAGACTCCAAAACACTGTGTACAGCATCTATTTGGTAATCTCTCGCTCTGAACTTTCCTTTCTCAATCGACCGGACAAATCTTTCGGTAACATTTTTATCCAACTTTTTGACTCCAAAATCTCCTTCGTATTCGATTTCGTAGCCTTGTTCCTTGAGAAACTTTTGGACATAAGGTAATAGTCCATAATAGATTTTACCAGTACCAGGAGAGAATAATCTGATTCGGCCGTCCCACATTCTGTTTCGTACAGATGGCATGAACTTGGCACCGGGAACTTCAAAGGTGAAGAACTCGGAGAGTTCTCTGGAGATGGATGATTCGCACTTAATTCTGATGTACGCTTCATTAAACTTTTCAACTATAACGGACACTATTAATCACCATGAAGAAATTTCTTCCATTCAATTGTATTACGAATCGTCCAGTTTCGGTTGTTAATCTCCCTTAATATTCTTTCCAGATATTCTACTATCTGTTTTGTATAAGCCATACGCTGACCCAATTGTTGAAGGTCTTTATCGGCCTCCATATAGATACCTACATCAGTTCTGAGCACCTTCAATTCAAAGGGGTTTTCTGCATACACCTCAGGAGGAGCTTTGCCTGTATAATACTCCCACTTCACTCGATACAAAACCTTATAATCATCTTGCAGTTTTTTATGCTGCAAAGAATGCTTAGTAAACATCTTTAGATATTTGTTATGTATCTGTGGTGTACGAATAGACTCAAGGTCCAATTCCGTATCATCAATTTTTATATCACGCTCTACTTCAATAAACAACTCATCAATATTCATAAATCACCATAATGTAAGGTGAAGCAGTCAGAGGTCATTATACCTATTTACATATATATACTTCCACTCTATAGTGTGAAGATAAAAAAACCATCCCCCATAATAACATGACTGCTTCAGTTTTATTTATGCATTACTGGGCTTCACTTCAAACCAAGTAAAGGCAAATTCCACACTACAAGTAGCATATCCCGTATCTGACTCTTGTGTATTATAATCAATAGAGCCCAGTGATACAGGAAACGCTTCATAGATATGAACATTAGCGACAGGATTATTCTTACTGGATAATATAGTCAACATAATATCAGTATATAAATTTCTATCATTCACATCTTTAAAAACATTAGAACTACCCTCTGTCATACTTTTTTGAATCTTTCTGGCTGTCTGATGACCACCCCTATCCATATGATCTGGTCGAGCTAGAGCATTGAACTGAGTTCTAGCAAAAGGAAATCCTATGTTATATGTCCAGTTTAACATTTCTTGGTAGTTTTCTAACTTCTCATCAACTATAAAAGTCATATTGAAATTGTCATACTGTAACTTATCACCCACCACCGCAATATCTACGAATGGTGTGTATTGACTTGCCTGTCCTAAAGTAACACCAGGGATATTAGCTTGCACCACAAACCACTCTACCGTAGGAAAAATAGGTAGATAAATTTTAAATTGATTTGATTGTGAATAGTCAAATACTTCTGGTTGTCTAGCTGTGGCGTCAACGATTCCGGTAGTCTCATAACTATCGGAACCGCCAACCTCACCTACTCGTAAACTTGAATTAGGTAATTCAGCCACTTAATTAGTTACCCCAACCAGCACCAGATTCATTCACCATTTTATGAACTTCTGTGATGATTGTTCCTGTAAAAGATGCAGCAGGAGTTATTAAAACATCACCAGTATAACCAATAGGTCGCATAGATTTTACTTCTGCTTCATCGGCATGAATAGCTGCAGTTGATCCGTTTGCGGCCCTTGTGCAACCAGTTAGATTACCAGCACCAAACTGAGTAGATTTAGCAGTATAGGTAATATTTTCTGTGCCTATAACAATCATACCAGCAGAGGCAAAACCTCTTGTATCATCTAAACCAATTGTAGTTACTGAATTGGTAATAGCGGCAGATAGGTTGGTTGTAAACTGACCGTATTCTTGCATTTTAAAACCGGGGCCACCATCAGTTCCGCCATAGGAACCATTGTTACCAAATATATGACACATCGTTACATTGGTTGTTGCTTTAAATAATACTGAAACACCACCAGCAGGATTACTACCAGACCATTTGATTCTAGAAATACTTAATGCAGAATTACCAGTAGTCCAGTATCTTAATTCGTCGGCAGAAACTAGTTCTGAATTAGCATTTGTATGTGCTGTAATATTAGATACGATGATTGCCTGCCAGTCCGTATCTCTCAAAATTGTGTTGACTATTGCCATTTGTTTTCTCCTCGGGGCGGAAGCGGGACCCCATCATTGTTACAATTACTTCTCTTTAATATAACTATTTATAATAATCTAAGCACATAAAAAAAAGACCTCCCCGAAGGAAGGTCTTTGAAATAACACTTTATTATTATAATAAGTGTGTTGTTTTTATTACATCAGGTTATCAATCTGAACACGGCGATAGTAAACATTGTTGTTCACAGCACCAGAACCATCAGTAGCACCACTCAATTGAGCGAACGGATTTACTTGCAGTCCATATCGTGTCTTGAAACCAATCTTCGGCTGGAAGTTATTCTCGCCTACCGCACGAACCATCTGCAACGGAACGTATGGGCAATAGAAAATACCTGCATCATAAGGCGATGTGCCTTTATAACCAACCAAGTAGTACTGACTGGCGTTTGCACCAGCTGGTGTACCAGCAGTCGGATAAGGAACGGCCATATTCATGTAAGGATCAACATAGACTTTAAAGCGACCATTCAAAACACCAGCGAATGTGTTGCCTGTAGAATCTACATTGAGGTTGTCGGACAGGTTAGAACCATAATCCAACAGACCAGCCATTGTCAGAGCAGACGCAACGTCAGCGGAGCAAAGGATAATGTTACCTTTACCACGGCGAGTATCACGAGCGATCATGTTCGCATCACGTTCGATAGCAAACATAAGACCTTTGAACTTCTCAACAGACCAGCGACCATTGGAGTCAGTATTAAGATCAAAAATACCAGGAGTGGTGGTGTTTGTAGCAGCACCCATCACGGCATTCTTGTAAATAGTACGGACCACTTCACGGTTGATTTCAGCAAGAATTTCAGAACTTAGGATATTCGCAAGTTCTGTTTCTGCGTCTAGACCATGAATGGCTTTCAAGTCTTGAGCAAGTTCCATCGTGTATTCAGCTTTCAGCGCACGGGACTTTGCAGTCACGGTTGCTTTTTCAATACTAAACGCCATCTCAGCAAAAGCATTACCAGCGGAATCGCCAAGTGCTTCAGCAGCAGCTGTTGTCATGCCAGTACCTGTCTGGAAGTTAGCAGCACTCAAATTCTTGAGTACGTTAGAACCCACCTGAGTACCAGCACCAGCAAATTCGGTTTTGGCTTCATTGAACAGCGCTTCTGTACCAGCTTGGTTTGTATATCGAGCCTTCATCGCAAAGATAAGTCCAGTAGGACCGGTCATTGGCTGAACGCCGCAGATATCATAAGCAATAAGTGAAGGCATCGCACGACGCACTAGTGAAATTAGGATCGGATCCCAATTAGCAACATTTGCGCCTGTAGCGTTTGCAGGAGCAGCCTCTGAAAGAAATGCTGCATCTTCTCTCATTGCCCGCTCTTGGTTTTCTAGGATTACTGTGGTGACTGCCCGACGATAGCTATCTTTAATCTCGGGGAGGTCTGGATGCGCCAACACTGGCGACCACTTTTCCTGTAGGTGTTCCGTTTGAAACATTTTTATTTTCTCCCTATTTTTGTTGTGTAAACTTATTTAGCCTTGCATTTCGCGGATATGATTCCG
>Ga0209403_10005733_pt1 | contig 12864 bp, 13 predicted proteins | sample ArcticOcean_MG_C_8_FD_187440 | JGI IMG/M metagenome (GOLD analysis project Ga0209403, IMG submission 187440) | Marine microbial communities from western Arctic Ocean - ArcticOcean_MG_CB11_86 (SPAdes) (version 2) | ecosystem: Environmental > Aquatic > Marine > Oceanic | place: Arctic Ocean... | reverse complement strand
CAGCAACACTCGCTGGGTACGACGGTCCGGTGGAGTGCGGTGCAGTTCCACCCAGCCTTCTGTCGCCAAACGTTGGACGACTCCGGTGACGTTGCCGTTGGAAACGAGCAGGTATTTTGACAATTCCGACATTGTCATTGGACGAGCGGCGCGGTCGAGTGCAGCCAGCAAATCGAACTGAGGCAACGTGATCCCGAAATGGGTGCGCAGCCGCTGCCGCAGGTGATTCTCGATGCGCGTCGTGCAGCGCAGCGTCTTGAGCCAGAGGCGTAGGCGTTGTTTGGCAACGGCTTCCGGAACCGTGGGGTCTGCCGCAGGCGCTGTGGATTCCAGAGTTGTCGCCGATGTGTCTTCGGAATGGTCCATGTTCAAATCAATCCGGCTTGCGCCTGTGCGGCCGCACGGGCGAGGTTGCGCTCGAGTTGATCCTTGCCGGAAAGGTACTGCACGGGCCATGGCTGATCGAGATAGCCTTGCTCAGCGGCGGCATGAAGCGTCCAGTACGGATTGCTCAGGTGCGGACGGGCGAGGCAGCAGAGGTCGGCACGTCCGGCAGCGAGGATCGAGTTGACATGGTCAATCTCGTAAATGTTGCCCACCGCCATCGTCGCCATGCCGATTTCGTTGCGGATGCGGTCGGCAAAGGGGGTCTGGAACATGCGTCCGAAGATCGGCTTCGCGTCCGGATGCGTCTGCCCGGAAGAAACGTCAATCAGATCGCAGCCTGCCTCCTGAAAGGCTTGCGAGATGCGCACGGCGTCTTCGGCATCAACGCCACCGTCCATCCAGTCGGTTGCAGAAATCCGCACCGACATTGGCTTGTGCTGCGGCCACACGGCCCGTAGCGCCCGGAACACCTCCAGCGGGTAGCGCAGCCGGTTTTCCAGCGAACCACCGTATTCGTCTGTGCGCTGGTTCAGGAGTGGAGTGAGGAATGCGGAGAGCAGATAGCCGTGGGCGCAGTGCAGTTCCAGCCAGTCAAATCCGGCGGTCTCGGAGCGTTCGGTGGCTCGCACGAAGTCGTCTCGCACGGCATCCATGTCGGCACGGGTCATGGCGCGGGGCACTTGGTTCACCGATGAGTACGGAACTGCTGAAGGACCGAGCAGGGGCCAGTTCCCGGAAGCGAGCGGCTGGTCCATGCCCTCCCACATGCGTTTGGTCGAGCCTTTGGGCCCGGCATGTCCAAGCTGGATGGCGATTTTGGCAGGTGTTTTTTGATGCACGAAACCCACGATGCGCTGCCATGCCGCAACGTGTTCATCGGTGTAGATGCCTGCGCATCCGGGAGTGATGCGGGCATCGGGGGAGATGTCGGTCATTTCCGTGAACAGCAGCCCCGCACCGCCTTGCGCCCGCGCTCCGTAGTGGACGAGATGGAAGTCATCCGGAATGCCGTCCGTGGCACTGTACATTGACATCGGCGAAACGACTACGCGGTTGGGGAGTTCGAGGTCACGGACCCGAAACGGCACAAACATCGGCGGCACGGGATTCCGCAGCCGTTCTGCGGTTGCTGTTTTTGCAAACCATGCTTCCACGCTTTCCAGCCAGTTTTGATCTCGGAGTCGCAGATTTTCGTGGCTGACGCGCTGGCTGCGCGTGAGCAGACTGTAGGCAAACTGGATCGGTTCGAGGTGCAGGTAGCGCTCGACTTGCTCGAACCACTCCGTGCTGTTGCGGGCACTGCTTTGTATCCGGAGGACTTCCAGCCGACGACGCTCCTCGTAATCCCGGAGGGCTTGTGCGAGCGACTTGCCCTGGTGGAGTTCGTCGGCGAGATCGATTGCGTCTTCCAGTGCCAGCTTGGTTCCGGAGCCGATCGAGAAGTGCGCGGTGTGTGCGGCATCGCCGAGCAGCACGAGATTCCCGTGCGACCAGCGGGTGCAGTTGATGCGCTGGAAATTGATCCAACTTGTCGAGCCGCGCAAGTGCTTCGCGTTGCTCATCAGCGCATTCCCGTCTAGGTACTTGGCGAAGACCCGTTCGCAGGTGGCGATGGAGTCCTCGGCAGACATTTGCTCAAACCCGAAATTCTGCCACGTCTGCTCCGAGCATTCGATGATGAAGGTGCTGGTTTCCAGATCGAATTTGTAGGCGTGCGCCCAAATCCAGCCGTGTTCGGTGTTCTCGAAAATGAAGGTGAACGCTTCAAAAACCTTGTGGGTTCCGAGCCAAGTGAACTTGTTCAGACGAACATCAATGTCGGGGTGGAAGTGTTCGGTGTACTGTTCCCGGAGAGCGCTGTTGATACCGTCGCAGGCGACAATCAGGTCCGCATCCGGAAAGGTGGAAACGTCTTCGACCTCGTGTTCGAACTCCAGCCGCACATCCAACTCCCGCGCCCGTTCTTGAAGGATGCGGAGCAGGTGCTTGCGGCCCAATCCGCAGAAGCCATGGCCCCCGGAAGTGACGACTTGCCCCCCGTAATGCACGTCAATGTCGTCCCAGTGCGCGAAGTTGCTGAGGATGCGCTCGGCGCTGACGGGATCGTTGACTTGCAGGCGCTCCATTGTTTGATCCGAGAACACCACCCCCCAGCCGAAGGTGTCGTCTGGACGGTTGCGCTCCACCACCAAAATGTCATGCTCCGGGTTGCGGAGCTTCATGGAAATGCCGAGGTAAAGTCCCCCCGGACCTCCGCCAATGCAAACAATTTTCATTAGAATTTTCCTGTCCCTTAGCGCATCCTATGCCGAAATTTTAGGAAAATCAATAAAATTTTAGGCTTAAAATAACTAGGTGCGAAAATGGAGACCGCAGCAGTGCGGCAGGAAATTTCAGGAGGAGCGCAGGAGCAGAAACCGGAAGCGCATCCGCGCTCCCGATTGCTTAGGGATGGACCTCAAGGATGGACAGGGAAGCGATGATCCTGCGAACACGAATATGCAAGCTGGGACGTACTGCGGTTAAGGTGCGCATGTCTAGTTGCAACTGTCCATCAGGATGCTTGAAGTGATACGTCATGCTACTCCTTGGATGGGGTGGATGATCCGAGCCTATATTGAAGATCAGCAACTTGGATGCCAAACTGGAGATTCGGAGAAGTTGAGCACTTGGATAAATTTGGTCATAGCTTGTTGAATTAAATGCGTAAACGCGAAAACATGCACCCCACCTACTTTGATACGCAGTTTCGGACTCCGGAGATTGTGGCGGTTTGGCCGCAGGAATTTGTGGTCGTGACTGCCTTTGCGACGACCGGAACGCAGTGGCCTCCGGAGCAGAACGATGCTGCGGATCAACGGCTGGAATCCGAACTCCGGGAGCGTGGTGGTTGGCTGGTGCGGGTGACGGGGTTTTCGCCCTCCACGGGCCACGCCGAACCGGGTTGGGCGTTTGAGATGTCCTTTGAGAAAGCATGTGATTTGGGGATGTGCTACCTACAGGACGCGCTTTATCATGTTGCAGGTGATGCCCTGAGCGTCAGTTTCTGCAACGCCCGCCGCAAGCGGGTTCTGCTCGGTTCGTTTCGGGAACGCTTGCATCTGGAGATTTTCGAGACCTGAATTTTGTCCGATTCCCACGCAGCCCTACCTTGTGAGAGTTTGGCATTGCCCCGCAGATGCGTTAGAATTTCTGCACGACTGTTGCCCCCGAGTTCTGCTAAGGAAAAGCTCTCATGCCATTTGCCAAACCCGTCCGTCAGGAACTTGCCCGCATCTGCGGCAAGGAATGGGTCAAGGATGATGCGATCACGCTCTACGCCTACCGTAGCGACGGCCTGACGCTCTACACCGCCCCGCCGCTGGGGGTGGTTTATCCGGGCAGCACCGGGGAACTGGTGCAGGTCGTCAAGCTCTTCCACCGCGAGCAAATCAGCTTCCTGCCGCGTGGCGCGGGCACGGGGCTGTCCGGAGGGGCGGTTCCTTGTGAAGGCAGCGTGATCATCGAAATGGCGCGCTTCAAGGAAATCCACGAGGTCGATTTCGTCAACCGCACGATCACGGTTGGTCCCGGAGTGGTCAACCTGCGCATCTCCGAACACGTCAAACCGCACGGCTACCACTTCGTTCCAGACCCTTCTTCTCAGAAAGCCTGCACGATCGGTGGCAATGTCTCGGAGAATTCTGGCGGGCCACACACGCTCAAGTACGGCGTGACGGTGAACCATGTCCTCGGACTGGAATTGGTGCTTCCGGACGGAGAGTTGGTGGAATTCGGTGGCAAGCACCACAACCTGCCGGGACCGGACATGCTGGGCTTGCTGATCGGCTCGGAAGGCACCTTTGGGATCATCACCAAAATCGTCTGCCGCTTGACCCCGAACCCGGAGAAGGCAGTCACGCTGCTGGGAGTGTTTGACTCGGTGCGCGGGGCGTGCGACGCGGTGTCCGGCATCATCCGCAACGGCACGATTCCGGCGGCGATGGAACTGATTGACAAGACGGTGATCCGGGCGGTTGAGGCTACGCTCAAGCCCGGATTTCCACAGGACGCCGAGGCGGTGCTGATCGTGGAACTCGAAGACCTCGAAGATGGCATTGGGGAAGACGCGGAACTCGTTGAGCGGCTGCTGCGGGAGAACGGAGCGCAGGATGTGAAACGCGCCAAGGACGATGCCGAACGCACCCGCATCTGGCGCGCCCGCAAGGAAAGTTTTGGGGCCATCGGGCAGCTTTCGCCAAGCTACTACGTCCAAGATGGTGTGATTCCGCGCAGCAAGCTCCCGGAAGTCGTTGATCAGATTGCGGCCATCGGCCAGAAATACAACCTCACCGTCGCCAACGTCTTCCACGCCGGAGACGGCAATCTGCACCCGCTGATCCTCTTCGACTACGAAGACGCCGAGCAAGTCGAGAACACGCACAAGGTCGGCGAAGAGATTTTGAAGGTCTGCATAGGCTACGGCGGAACGCTTTCCGGAGAACACGGCATCGGTCTGGAAAAGCGCAAACTGATGGGCGAACTCTACTCGGAGGCTGACTTGGAGAACATGCAGAACCTGCGGGCCTTCTTCAATCCGGACGGACGACTCAATCCTGCGAAGATCTTCCCCACGCCGAGTCGCTGTGCCGAAACGAAAGGAGTGTCGTCGCAAATCCCCGCCGGCTCCCCTTTGGTGGGAAAGGACGAATCGGATGGGCTGGATCACGCCAAGCTAGTCGCACACAAGTCCGGCATTGCCGTATGAAACATGTGTTTCTGCCAGAAACCATCGAGGATGCTCAAGCTTGGCTTCGGGAACGCCTTGCCGCCCAACAACCGTTTGCGGTGCGTGGTGCGAATTCCCGCTTCCATCCGCAGGAAATCCCCCCCGGCCCCCCTTTTCCAAAGGGGGGAGATGAGGTCGCCACTCCGGAAATTCTCTCGACCGCAAAGCTGACGCGCACCAACTTCTTTGACCCGGATGACATGGTGGTCGGGGTCGAGGCGGGCATGACGGTGGCTGCGTTGCAGGCGTTGCTCGCCGAACAGGGGATGGTGCTGCCCGTCAATCCGTGGTTTGCAGAATCCACTATCGGCGCGGCGTTTGCCTGCAACGACAACGGCCCGAACCGTCTCAACATGGGCGGCTTCCGGGATTGTGTCATCGGCATCGAGTACCTCAACGGCAACGGCGAGCGCGTCCACGCTGGAGGCAAAGTCGTCAAGAACGTCTCCGGATATGACCTCTGTCGCATGCAGATCGGCAGTCTCGGTGGACTGGGCGTGATCACGGCGCTTAACTTCAAGGTGATGCCGCAGCCGGTCGCCCCGCACGGCCTCTACGGACATTTTCCGGACAGCACCTGGCAGCAGCGGGTTGCAGAATTGCACTCGGCCCGGATTCCAGTGGATTGGATTCAGGCGTTTGCTCCTGCCGAATCCGGCAGCATGGACTGGCTGCTCGGTATTGGTTTTTCTGGAAACGCTGCTCGGCAGCAGCGCATCGAACGCGAAATCCAAACAATCTACAGAGGCGATTTGCAGCTCGTGGCCGCTGGCGAAACGCCTCTGGGTTTGTCCTTTCTTCCCGGAACCGACCGTTTCACGGGTTGGGTTCCGAAGCTGCGACAGCTTTGGAAACTCCCTGCGCAGCACCTGCACCTGATGACCCTGCTGACGACGAGTGCAGCACTACATCCCACGCACTTGGAGTCCATTCGCAGCGAGCAAACCCGAATGGTTGTACATCCCATCGGCGCGGATTTGCACTGCTTCCTCGACAGCGAAGACGCAACCACGCAGCGCGAGTTCATCGCATCGTTGCAACCCATGCTGCGCCAGATGCAAGCCAAGCTGGTGCTGGGTAACGCGGCATCCGCAATCGGCTACTCCGATCTCGGTGAGTTCGCCCAGCCTCCGGGGTATGCGCTGGTGCAACGGCTCAAGCGTCACCTTGACCCCGCAGGCGTGTTCCACGCACCATTTTACGAGCAGCCATCAACATGAATTTTCGCGATCTCTCCTTCTCGGAAGTCACCAGTGAGCGGTTGATTTTCGGTTCCGAAAACAAAACCTCACAGCAACTGTTCCGGGAAGCGGAATTCGACAACATCCTCAAATGCGTCCACTGTGGATTGTGCCTCGACAGTTGCCCAACTTACCGTGAACTTGGCGACGAGAAAGACTCACCACGCGGACGACTCTACCTGATGCGCGGGTTGTGGGAAGGGGAACTGGACCTGACTCCGGAAGTCACCGCACCCCTCAGTCGTTGTCTCGACTGCCGTGCCTGCGAAACCGCGTGCCCATCTGGAGTACCCTACGGAGAGTTGCTGGAAAAAGCGCGAGGCGTGATTCACGAAACCCAACCGCAAAGCCTGAAGGAACGGATGCTCAGGACATTGCTGCTGAAGGGACTGTTCCACTCGACCTTCCTGCTTACACTGGCCAGCAAGTTGCTGAAACTCTACGCCGCCAGCGGCTTGCCTCAACTGATCACCAACACTGCATTCGGCAAGCTGTTGCCGTCGCAGTTTGTGTTCCAGCAGCACCTGCTTCCGGACTGCTCCGGGCAGTCCTTCAAGCAGAAGTACGCCGATCAGGAACTCGGTTCCACGCACGGAGCCGCAAGCCTTGGGCGAGTCGGCCTGTTCTCCGGGTGCATCATGGATGTCTCGGAGGCGGCGATCCACGAAGCGACGCTGAAGCTGCTGCGGGGCATCGGCTACACGGTGGTGGTTCCCGGCAAGCAAGGCTGTTGTGGAGCACTCCACGTTCACAGCGGCGACCGCAAGACTGCCCGTGGTTTGGCCCTCAATAATCTGGATGCGTTTGAGGAGCGCGAGTTTGAGGCAATCATCACCAACGCCGCCGGATGCAGTGCCCAACTCCGGGAGTTCCATCACCTGTTTCCGCAAAACCATTCTGGCCATTCCAGGAATTGGAACGCCATCGAAGGCCGGATTGTGGACATCCTTGAATTCCTCTCCCGGCATCTGGAGCCAATCCAGCGGCTGAACTGGCGAACCGATGAAAATGTGGTGCTGTATGATGCACCTTGCCACCTGATGCATGCCCAGCAGGTGGATGATCACCCGCGAGCACTGGTCAACAGCCTGCCGGGGGTAACGCTGGTTCCGCTCACCGAGTCGAATTGGTGCTGTGGCTCTGCGGGAATCTACAACTTGGTGCACCCCGACTTGTCCAGTGCCGTGCTGGAGCGTAAAATGGCTTCGGTGCGGGAAACCTTGCAAGCCAACCCGCAGGCGACCACGCTGGTGACGGGCAATCCAGGCTGTCTTTACCAAATCCGTGCGGGCATCCGTGCTGCTGGGCTACCGTTGCGAGTGATCCACCCGGCAGTGTACCTTACCGAACGACTGAGGGGATGAATGCCGGAAATCAGTTGTTTTCTGGGAATGGTCATCCAGATGTACTGCAATGAGCATAATCCGCCACATTTTCATGTCCAGTACAACGAGTAGCAAGCTGCTATTCTGATTGAGAATCTTGGTGTGATGGAAGGGGAACTCCCCGCAAAAGCCCTGAGCTTGGTTGTAGAGTGGGGACAGGAACACCAAGAGGAACTGCTTGCCAATTGGAACAGCCTACGAAAATCGGGGCAGTTCCATAAAATACAACCCCTCGCCTGAGAATTAGATGATCTCGATCAAAACCGCTGAACATTTGAGTGATTATCGAGTCCGCCTCAAGTTCAGCAACAATCTGGTGGGCGTGGCAGACTTAGAGGACACAATCACCAACGATCAGCGGTCGATGTTTCACGAACTCAGCAATCCCGTCAAATTTCAGAAATTCCAAACGGATGGCTATACGATATGCTGGAAAAACGGGCTGGATTTGGCTCCAGAGTATTTGTTTTTCCTAGCTTTTCGCAACGATCCAACTTGGCAACAACAGTTTTTCGATTGGGGTTATCTGAAGCTGGAAGCCACGGAAGCAGCCGCATGAACTCGCCCACTGCATTCCTGCATTCCCTCTTTGAAACGGCGGTCGCCAGTACGCAGCCCGCACAGTGTGTGCCGCCTAATCTTCCGGAACCACCCAAGGGTCGCACGCTGGTGATTGGTGCCGGGAAGGCGTCCGCAGCGATGGCACGTGCCGTGGAGCAGCACTGGCCCGGAGACCTTGAAGGGCTGGTGCTGACGCGCTACGGCCACGCCGTTCCCTGTGAGCGCATCGAGATCGTGGAGGCGGCTCATCCGGTTCCGGACGAAGCGGGACGGCAGGCCGCAGAGCGGATGTTGGAGCTGGTGCAAGGACTGGCTGCGGACGATCTGGTGCTGTGTCTGATCTCCGGAGGCGGTTCGGCGTTGCTCACCTTACCTGCGCCGGGGTTGACGTTGGAGGACAAGCAGTCAGTCAATCGGGAACTGCTGCGCTCCGGAGCCACAATCCACGAGATGAACTGCGTCCGCAAGCATCTCTCCACGATCAAGGGTGGACGCCTCGCTGCTGCTTGCCATCCGGCGCGGGTACTGACGCTGGCAATTTCGGATGTTCCCGGAGACGAGCTTTCCGTGATTGCCTCCGGGCCGACCGTTCCGGATCCATCGACCTTTGCCGAAGCACAGGCCGTGCTGGAGAAGTACACGATCACCGTGCCGGAGGCTGTTCGTACTCATTTGGAACAGGCCGAGGACGAAACGCCAAAACCCGGCGATCTGCGTCTCGTCAACACCGAGACCAAACTGATCGCCACCCCGCAGCAAATGCTGGAAAGTGTTGCCGAGCAAGTCCGGAAGGCGGGCCTCACGCCGTTGATTCTCAGCGACCGCATCGAGGGCGAAACCCGTGATGTAGCAAAAGTTCATGCGGCCATCGCCCGTCAAATCCAGACGCATCAGCAGCCTGTCGCGCCTCCGGCGGTGATCCTCTCCGGAGGTGAAACCACGGTGACGGTGCGCGGCAAGGGCAAGGGCGGGCGCAACTCGGAATTCGCGCTGGCCTTGCTGGACGACTTGCGCGGGCTACCCGGAATTGCTGCGCTTGCCTGCGACACCGATGGCATTGACGGTTCCGAGGACAACGCGGGCGCCATTCTCACTCCGGAAACTTTTTCACAGGCGGAAACCCTTGACCTCTCGCCTGCCGAATTTCTGAGCCGCAACGACGCCTATTCGTTTTTTCAACAGGTGAACGGACTGGTGGTTTCTGGTCCAAGTCTGACGAACGTCAACGACTTGCGGGCGATTTTGGTGGAGCCAGCTTAACAGTCACCACCACCCTCCAGACGAGTCTGTCGATGAATGTTTCAGAAAGCTGCTTGAATGTTACAGGAGAGTATGGCTAGAGTAGTATCTGCTCTGGGGTGAAATGGACGAGTCCGGGACTTTACGACGGTCTGTTGGGCTCACTTCATGGATTCATCGCGTGGATTCAGGCGGAAGGAAACCGCTCCCCAGGGCTTTACAGAACCTCAGCAACTTCCATGCCCGGACCCCGGCCTTCCGGGGGGCGAAGCGCATCTGCCCAAAATGGCCAAGCTCTACTTCTACTACTCCGCGATGAACGCGGGAAAGACCACCACCCTCTTGCAGTCTGCCTACAACTACCGCGAACGCGGGATGAACACGCTCGTCCTCAAGCCGCGCCTTGACGACCGCTACGGTGCCCGTATCCATTCTCGGATTGGGCTAGAAACGGAGGCAGAGAATTTCACTCCGGAGCAGAATCTGTTAGAATTGACCAACTCCCGATTGGCGAAGGATCCGTTGCACTGCGTGTTGGTTGACGAAGCTCAGTTTCTGACGCAAGCGCAGGTGTACCAACTCAGCGAGGTCGTGGACCAGCGGAAAATCCCAGTCCTTGCCTACGGATTGCGCACCGACTTTCAGGGAGAATTGTTTGAGGGCAGTCGTCATCTGCTTGCATGGGCCGATGAATTGTGCGAGATCAAGACCATCTGCCACTGCGGACGCAAGGCGACGATGGTGGTTCGGCTGGACGAGCAGGGCCACTCCGTCCGCGCCGGGGCACAAATCCAGATTGGCGGCAACGACTCTTATGTTTCGATGTGCCGAAGGCATTTCAAGATCAGCCTCTACGAGGAGTGATCCGCCTTAAAAACCGAAACCAAAAACTTATGACTCCACGAGTAGTGATTGCCGGGGCGACCGGCGCGGTGGGGGCCGAATTCCTCAAGTTGCTGGAAATTCGGAACTTCCCCATGCAAAGCCTGCGGTTACTGGCCTCGGCCCGTTCCGCAGGAAAAACGCTCCAGTTCCGGGGAGAGAGCCTTCCGGTTGAAGAACTGACCCCGGATTCCTTCAAGGACATTGACCTCGCTTTCTTCTCCGCAGGGGGCGATCCCAGCAAGGAGTTCGCACCGCATGCGGTCAACGCCGGAGCAGTCGTGATTGACAACAGCAGCGCTTTCCGCATGGATCCAGAGGTGCCACTGGTGGTTCCAGAGGTCAATGCCGAAGCCGCCAAACAGCACAAGGGCATCATCGCCAACCCCAACTGCTCAACGATTCAAATGGTGGTCGCGCTTAATCCACTGCACCAAGCGGCGGGACTCAAGCGCGTGGTGGTTTCAACTTATCAAGCCGTGTCCGGTGCTGGGACCAAGGGCATGGAGGAATTGCAGGCGCAAGTGCGGGCGTGGGCCAAGGGCGAGCTAATGGAGGTTTCAGCCTTTCCGGCGCAAATCGCCTTCAACCTTGTTCCGCACATTGACGTTTTTCAGGAAAACGGCTACACCAAGGAAGAGATGAAGATGGTGCTGGAGACGCAAAAGATCATGTCGCTTCCGGACCTGCCGGTTTCAGCGACGTGTGTGCGGGTTCCGGTGTTGCGGGCGCATTCCGAAGCCGTCTGGATCGAAACCGAACAGCCCCTTGCTCCGGAAAAGGCACGGCAGGTGCTGGAGCAGGCTCCCGGTATTCGAGTGTTGGACGAGCAGGTTCCGGGGGGGTACCCGATGCCGTGGGATATTGCCGAAACGCTCGACACTTATGTGGGGCGCATCCGCAAGGATCTCTCTCACCCCAACGGACTCACCTTCTGGGTGGTCGCAGACCAACTCTACAAGGGTGCGGCGCTCAACGCCATCCAGATTGGCGAACTACTTCTGGATTAAGGTTGTAAATCCCTGCCAATCTTGGAACAATGATAAATTGCCTTCCTAGAGGTGAGTCTGTCGGATTCACCTGATTTGTGCTTAAGAAAAGGAGCCATGCCCGAAACCATCCAGCCTGTCATTGACCTTGCTAAAGCTGACCGTGAACTGATCCAACTCCGAGGTCAAATCCGTACGCTTGATGAGCAGATTGGTATTGCCCGCAGCGAGCATGACCGGCAGTTGGACATTGTGCAAGGAAAAGAGCAACACGAGGGGGTGCTAGCAGTACAAGGCCGAGAACTGCGCGGGAAGTTGGAACTTCAAGATACCTTTATCGCCAATCTGGAGCAGCAGGTTCCACGCATCCGCAACGAGAAGGAGTTCGTTGCCAGCAAGAAGCAACTCGAGGAAGCCCGCAAGCACCGCTCCATCATCGAGGAGCAGGTGCTGGAACTGGACATCGAGCAGGAAGGGCTGGATGAGACTCTCTCCACTCTGCGCTCCGAATTGGAGGTGGAGAACGTCAGGTTTCAGGAAGCCACCACCGAACTCGGACAGGTTCGGAAGCAGTCTGCTGGAGAACTCAAGAGCTTGGAATCCCACCGCACCGAGCTGTTTGACGAAATCCCGGACACTGTGCAGCGTTACTATCAGCGGTGCCAGACGAGTGGGCTGAGGATGCCGATTTGCGAGGTGAACGACAAATCATGTGGCGGCTGCCACATGGTGTTACCGCCGCAGTTGCTCAACGAGATGCTGACCGATCCGGAGAATTGCCGCAACTGCCCGCACTGCCAGCGTCTGCTCTACCTCGAAACCACTGAGGTCGCGGCGGATTGAGATGCTGTTGCATCATCGGCTCCTGCGTGCGCTTGGCCTGCTGTTCGCCATGGGGTTAGGCGCCTGCCAATCCTCTCCGGAACCCAAAAAACTTCTTTATCCCACTCCTGCCGAACAGGGCGTGAGCTACTACTGCCGCCGCCCCTTTTACGAACCCTACAACCTCAACCAACGTTGGACCAACATGCGTCCGGCCCTGCTGGTTGTCTCCGCAGTGCAGGCGGTGGTTTACTTTGAAAACGACGAAGCACAGGTGCTGCCGCTCGATTTTGACGACACCATCCCGTCTGGATCGTACCGCTGTCCTTCCTGATTGGAGTGATCCACCACAGATTTACGTGGAGGTTACGGGTATTTTTTATCCGTTGCGGATTCAACCGATCTGTTGCACTTTCGAGTTGAATCCGCGAATCACTAGAGCAGGGCTTACGCAAAATGTGGGGAAGTGAGGTTGCTCCCCTTCAGTGGTGATCCTCGTCCAGCATCTGCTCAAACTTCCGAGCGCGGATTTTCTTCACAATGAAGTCAATGTTTTTGATGGTTTTGCGCAGTTCCTCGTCTTTCTCTAG
>Ga0209403_10005731_pt1 | contig 12866 bp, 16 predicted proteins | sample ArcticOcean_MG_C_8_FD_187440 | JGI IMG/M metagenome (GOLD analysis project Ga0209403, IMG submission 187440) | Marine microbial communities from western Arctic Ocean - ArcticOcean_MG_CB11_86 (SPAdes) (version 2) | ecosystem: Environmental > Aquatic > Marine > Oceanic | place: Arctic Ocean... | reverse complement strand
TTCAACATATGGTTAAGGTCTTGTTAAATTTACCGAGTAATCCACAGCAGGATGCAGCGGATGCGCTTGCGATAGCACTGTGCCATATCAACACACAATTTACGTTGTCGCGGATGCAGGGGCAAGGACGCACGTTTCGGCGTGGTCGGCTGGTGGAATAGGGTGGTCTTGTGATTGGTAGAATAACCGGTGTTCTTCTTGAAAAACGTCTTGATCAGGTCCTGGTTGACGTTGGCGGTCTTGCCTACGAGGTAGAGATCCCGCTAACCACTTTTGAACAGATGGGAGAGGCTACGGACAGGGTGATTTTGCACACCCATCTGGTGGTCAGGGAGGATGCTCAACAGCTCTTTGGCTTTTACACGGAAAAGGAACGTGATTTGTTCCGATCGTTGATTAAGGTTAATGGTGTTGGCCCACGAATGGCGCTAACGATCCAGTCGAGTGTGGATTCGGATACGTTCGTACGTTGTATCCGTGATAACGATGTTAAGACCCTGGTAGCATTGCCCGGTATCGGCAAGAAAAAAGCGGAACGTCTGATCATCGAAATGCAGGATAGATTACCGGACTGGCAGCTGGCAGAAGAGCTGAAACCGGCACATATCGCTAACCAGGATATCGTGTCCGATGCAGAGTCGGCATTGATCGGTATGGGATACAAGCCCCAGGAAGCAGCGATGGCATTAGCGGGTCTTGATGATACGAGTGTCGAAGAACTGATCAGGGTGGCGTTAAAGCGACTGGTTGGTGGCAAACTCGGTGTTTCCAGGAGTCGTAAATGATTGAGGAAGACGGACTGCTCAGCGGTGTGAAGAGTTCGCTTGATTCGAAGCAGGATTGGGCGATCAGGCCCAAAACCTTCGCTGAATACGTTGGTCAGCGAGAAGCGACAGAGCAGATGGGAATTTCCATTGAAGCAGCTCTGAAACGAGAGGAATGCCTTGATCACTGCCTAATATTGGGTCCTCCCGGACTGGGCAAGACGACGATGGCCAATATCATCGCCGAAGAGATGGGTGTTCAAATTACATCGACCTCTGGTCCTGTTATCGAAAAGAAAGGCGATTTAATCGCATTGCTAACCCAGGTAGAACAGGGTGACGTGCTGTTTATTGATGAAATTCATCGATTGAACCCGGCCATTGAGGAAATTCTTTATCCAGCGATGGAAGACTTTCAGGTTGATATCACCATTGGTGAGGGGCCGGCAGCGAGATCTATTAAACTGGATCTGGCGCCGTTCACGCTGATTGGTGCAACAACGCGTACAGGTCTTTTAACGTCACCCCTACGAGATCGCTTTGGCATCGTCCAGCGCCTTGAGTTTTATGAAGTAGATGACCTCGCCACCATACTCATGCGGTCGGCAAAAATACTGTCAGTGGATTGTGATGCAGATGGCGCCAAAGAAATTGCCCGTCGCGCCCGTGGGACACCAAGGATAGCGAATCGCCTGTTGCGTCGGGTGCGGGACTTTGCTGAGGTTCGATCAGACGGGAAAGTCACTGCGTCAGTCGCGGACGACGGCCTCAACATGCTTAAAGTGGATGCCAGAGGGTTTGACTCGATGGATAGGCGCGTGTTGCTGGCATTGTTGCAAAAATTCGATGGCGGGCCTGTCGGTATAGACAGTATCGCTGCTGCCATCGGCGAGGAAAGGGACACGGTGGAAGAAGTATACGAACCTTTTCTTATACAGCAGGGATTCATGATGCGCACCCCAAGAGGCAGGGTTGCAACCAGTAGCGCCTATCAGCACTTTGGTCTCACACCACGAGCCGAACCCACAGGCGATCTCTTTGACTTAACGCAAGAAGGAAACACCACTAGTGAATGAACCACTTTCCATACTTGATCTTATCCTTAATGCCAGCCTGGTCGTACAAATTGTGATGGTGATATTGATCCTGGCGTCCATGGTCTCCTGGATTATGATATTCCAACGCGGGTTTTCGTTGTCGTCCGTCAAACGTGGAGCAGCTCAGTTTGAACGAGATTTTTGGTCTGGCGAAAGAGACCTTGGGCAAATTTATGTGGACATTGAAGATCGTGGGCAGGCAATTGGTATAGAGAATATTTTCTCCTCGGGGTTCAAAGAGTTTACCCGTTCAAAACAGGAGGGTAGCGATCCTGACAGAGTCATGGAAAATGTCCAGCGCGCGATGCGAGTCGCGCTGTCCAGAGAAGAGGAGCGTTTAGAAACGCATTTGCCATTCCTGGCAACGGTCGGATCAACCAGTCCATATGTGGGCTTGTTTGGTACCGTGTGGGGCATTATGAATTCTTTCCGCGGGCTCGCCACGGTCAATCAGGCGTCGCTTGCAGTCGTTGCCCCAGGGATTTCCGAAGCGTTGGTGGCGACCGCTATTGGGCTTTTTGCAGCGATACCCGCAGTGATAGCCTACAACCGTTTTAGTGCCCAGGTTGAGATTATAGTCAATCAATTTGAGGCTTTCACAGAAGAGTTCAGCAGCATCTTAAATCGTAACGTTCACGACTCCTCGAGCTAGCAAGGTGGCAAAAGCAAAACGCAGAAGACCCATGTCGGAGATTAATGTTGTCCCATACATTGATGTTATGTTGGTACTGCTCGTCATATTTATGGTCACTGCACCGTTAATGACCCAGGGTATTAAGGTAGATCTACCAGACGCAGCTTCCGGACCGCTGGAAGTCGATAACAATGAACCTATGCTGGTGGTCTCGGTCAAATCCGATAGTACCTATTATATGAATGTAGGTGAGGAAGAGGAGCCGGTTGCGCTCGAACTCATTGGTGAGCGTTCGGCTAAAATTCTTACAGCGAACCCCGGCATTAAGGTGTTGGTGGAAGGTGATCAGTCGCTGAACTATGGCGTTATAGTGAATTTAATGAATGTACTGCAGGGTGCGGGAGCAACGAGTGTCGGATTGATCACTGAGCCGCCGACCCAGTGAGTCACAATGTCACCTATTTCGTTGCGGTTGTGCTTGCGACACTGGTGCATGCCGGGGTCGTAGGATTGCTGTTGGTCAATTGGGATGAGCAGCCGCTAAGCGTGAAGCAGCCAGACAAAACTTACTATATTCAGGCTGCTGTTGTCAGCGAGAATCCTTATACAGCGAAAGAACGCCGGGAGCAGGTGAAAAAAATTCGGGAACAGTCCCGCAAAAGGTCTGAAAAGGCAGCGTTACAAAAGCGCGCCAGAATAAAATCTGAGCAGGAGCGAGAACTGGAAAGGCAAAGAGAGCGCGAGCGAAAAGCCCTGGCGGAAAGACAAAACGAACTAGATCGGCTAAAGGCATTACAACAGCAGGAAACAACCCTGGAGGTAGAGCACATTGCTCTACAGATGGACTCATCTGAGGCCATGGATCAGGAAGGACAACTTGCGATTACTGATGATGAAAAGGCACAGGCCTATGTAGCACAGATTCAGCGTGACATCGTGCAGAACTGGTCGAGGCCGCCGAGTGCCCGCAACGGTATGCAGGCGGTGTTGCGAGTTTTTTTGGTGCCGACGGGTGAAGTGGTTGACGCCATCGTTGAGGAATCCAGTGGTAATGAGTCGTTTGACCGGTCTGCATTATTAGCGGTGAACAAGACGGATCGATTTATCGTGCCCAGGGAATCCAGGCAGTTTGAACGAAACTTCCGTGAATTTACGGTGCTCTTTCGTCCTGAGGACCTTCGACTCTAACAAAGTGTGGTGATGTATGCGGTACAGTCTGATCATTTTTCTATCTTTAATTTCGACGCTGTCATTCGCAGAATTGCGCATAGAAGTGACTAAGGGTGTGGACAAACGTGTTCAGGTCGCAGTTGTACCATTTGAGTGGCGGGGGAAGGGACGGTTAACGGATAACCTTTCTGAAATTATCGATTCTGATTTTCGTTTAAGTGGTCGTTTTGAAACAACTGATGTAGAACAGATGCTGAGTTTCCCCAGGGCGGCAAAAGAGGTTTTTTATCGAGATTGGAAGCTGCTGAAAGTCGAGTACCTGCTTATTGGCCATATCAAGCCGGAGGGTGAGGCGCTACGGGTTCATTACGAACTTTATAACATCCCGAAACAATCTATCGAGGTCTCCGAGAGCGTTATCGGCAACCGTGATGAACTTCGCGACCTGGCCCATCATGTGAGTGATGTGGTATTCGAAAAATTGACCGGCATCGAAGGCGCATTCTCGACCCGCATTATGTATGTAACCGCACTAGGCCCGTTGGACAATCGTATTTTTCGGCTAAACATTGCGGATGCTGATGGCCACAGGGTTAGTACGGTGCTTGAAACCAAAGAACCTATCCTGTCAGCAACCTGGGCGCCGGACGGTAATCGGATAGCCTACGTGTCTTTTGAAAGAGACAGTAAGCCATCAATTTATGTCCAGGACTTATCGACGCACTCGCGTATAGAGCTAACCCGTTTCGCAGGCTTGAACAGTGCACCGGCGTTTTCACCGGATGGTAAGAGGCTGGCGTTGGTTTTGAGTAAGACCGGTAATCCAGACATCTGGATCTATGACCTTGAATCACGAACGTTAAGACAGCTCACGCGTCATTACGGTATTGATACGGAACCTTCGTGGTCCGCAGATGGCCAATCCATCGTGTTTACTTCGTCACGTGGTGGTAAACCTCAAATCTACAAGATTCGACTGCGAGATTTAAAAATTGAGCGCCTGACGTTTGAGGGTGATTACAACGCCAGGGCCCGTCTGCTGCCAGACGGTAGTGGTCTCGTGATGGTGCATCGTCGAGATGGCAATTTTTATATCAGCTTGTTGGACCTGCGTCGGGGCCGTCTGTCGATTCTTACCGAAACCACATTAGATGAATCGCCAAGTATCGCGCCCAATGGAAGTATGCTAATTTATGCGACTCAGTTTCGGGATCAGGGAATTTTGGCTGCCGTTTCTATTGATGGTGGTATAAAGTTCAACCTGCCGTCCAGTGTCGGTGACGTAAGAGAACCTGCCTGGTCGCCGAAAAAACGAAAGGTTTTTACACCAATATCAGAGTAGTTTTAGTCGATTTGCGTGATAGACGTCAGTAAATGTACGTGAAATGGCGTTGTCAGCCTTGGTAAGTAAAGAAATTGCAGTGAATTTGTTGCCATATTTTGGTTTAATTCATTTGTTAAATGGAATCGCGTCACAGATAGGAGTTGATCATGGGAACACCAAAAATGCGGGGCTTGTTGATAGTGGGCTTTGCGTCCTTACTTTTGGCAGGTTGTGCCAGTAATGAACCTGAAGACACTACACCAGATATAGCACCTGATGTGGATGGTCCGGGTGACATGATGCAGGCAAAGGAAAAGACAGCGCCACCGAAGCCTATGGTTAAGGACGAGAGACTGGTCGTACCGACCGGGTCTGATGGAGACATGCCCTATGAGATGCTTCAGGGTGTTTTCTATTTTGATTTTGACCAGGCGATTGTAAAAAGAGCCGGGCATACAGAATTAAACAAACATGCCAGGGCCTTAGCTGCCGATCGTATGTTTAGAGTCCGTCTGGAGGGTCATGCAGACGAACGTGGTACCCGTGAATATAATCTCGCCCTTGGCGAGCGCAGAGCTAATGCGATTCGTGCCTATCTCGTCGCGCAGGGTGTTTCCTCTTCGCAGCTTGAAGTTATCAGCTACGGGGAAGAAAAGCCTATTTCTGGTGGTCATAGCGAAAGCGGCTGGTCTCAGAACAGGCGCGTCGAGATCGTTTACCGCTAGTCATATAACGGATGGAGAATTTCCGCCCGTTTCTAAATGGTGTGTTTGGCCTTGTTTTACTTGGCCACACACCATTTTTATTTGCGCAAAGTCCAATAACAGTAGAGGAATCAACATACTCCACTGACGCGACGATATCTTCAAACCCTCGAACCGAGGCCTTCCGGCCGCCCATCGAGGAAGAGAGTTCAGTCGACACACTTGAAGGTCAGTATCAGTTGCAGATACTGCAGCAGGAAGTGATGGAATTGCGCGGTATGCTGGAGGAACTGAATCATCAGTTAACCCGCATGAGGGCCACAGCGGAAGATCGATATCTCGAGTTGGATGCCAGATTCCAGAATCTTAGCACTAGAAATCTAACACCGTCTGCTACGCCATCGAGTGAAGTACCCACATCTCCGGTTACCGAGGTACCTCAACAAGAGGAGAAGGTGTTGTATGACACAGCGCGTAAACTCATACAGAACAAACAATATGATATGGCGATTTCGCAGCTTCGGGCTGTGATTAGCCAATACCCCGATGGGGTTTATGCCGCGAATGCTTACTACTGGCTCGGGGAAGTGTTTCAGGCAAAACCGGAACCAGATCTGGATAGTGCGAGAGAATCTCTCGAACAGGTCATTCAGTTTTTCCCTGAGCACAGAAAAGTGCCGGATGCGGCATTCAAGCTGGGTAAGGTCTATCATTTGCTCGGGGACTGCGAGCGCGCCACCGACCTATTGAGCCAGATTGTCGATATCCATCAGGGCAAATCTGTGGCAACCCTTGCGGAGAACTACCTTAGGGATAAGGTGAGCTGCGGCAACTGATCGCGCGCCTGACATGAACACTACCGTTCGGATTACCGAAATCTTTCACTCCCTGCAGGGAGAATCACGCACTGTCGGCATTCCGACAACTTTCGTGCGCCTCACCGGTTGCCCGCTAAGGTGTCAATATTGTGATACAGCCTATGCTTTTACGGGTGGAGAAGTAAAAACCCTGGAATCCATTCTGCAAGAGGTTAGCGAGTCCTCGGCGCTTCACGTGACCGTGACAGGCGGTGAACCGCTTGCGCAACCTGGGTGTCTGCCGCTCCTCAGCCAATTGTGTGACGCAGGCTATGAAGTCTCTCTTGAAACCAGTGGCGCCCTTGACATTCAGGAAGTGGATGATCGTGTTTGCATTGTCATGGACCTAAAGACACCGGCATCAAAAGAAATGCATCGGAATCTCTATGACAATATTGGGAATTTAAAAGCAGACGATCAGGTGAAATTCGTCATCTGTGATCGTCAGGATTACGACTGGGCAACGTTCAAAATAGCGGAATATCAACTTAACGAGAAGGTATCGGAAGTCCTCTTCAGCCCAAGCTTTGAACAGCTGCCGGCGAGGGATCTGGCCGAGTGGATTCTTAAGGATGGCCTTAGGGTGAGAATGCAGATGCAGCTGCATAAATTGTTATGGGGGGATGTGCCAGGTGTCTAAGGCAGTGGTGTTACTATCGGGCGGTCTTGATTCTGCTACCACGCTTGCGATGGCGGTTGATCAGGGCTACGCCTGTTATTGCCTGAGTTTCGAGTATGGGCAGAGCCATAACACCGAAGTGCGTTATGCCAGTTCGCTGGCGACGTCGCTCGGTGCCAAAGAGCATAGAATCGCTAACATCGATATTGGTGCATTTGGTGGCTCCGCACTAACAGACGATGCGATCGATGTGCCGGACTATGAGGCCCATGTCGATGAAATACCCGTTACCTATGTGCCTGCTCGGAATACGGTGTTTCTATCCTATGCCCTGGGTTGGGCGGAAGTGCTGGGGGCGAGCGATATATTTATCGGTGTAAACGCGGTCGACTATTCCGGTTACCCAGATTGTCGACCAGAATTTATTGCGGCATTTCAGAATCTGGCTAACCTTGCGACCCGTGCGGGTCTCGAGGAAAAACCGATTACCATACAGACACCGCTTATTCATCTGAGTAAAGATGAAATTATCAAATACGGCACCGAGTTGGGCATCGACTATGCATTAACCGTTTCCTGCTACCGTCTGGATACCACCGGCAGGGCCTGTGGCCGTTGTGACAGTTGTGTTATTCGGAAAGAAGGCTTTACAAAAGCAGGCATGCCAGACCCCACAGTCTACGTAACCCAAGCGCTATAATAACCTTAGAAACACCTCATGTTGGTGGTGGTACCTGCCTTTCTAGAAATACCTACGAGCCTGTTACAGACGCAGTAAATCCCTCTTTGTCTACGGGTGACACGAGGACCTTACGATTTTCTTCATAGCAGATTTCCAATCGATCCATGGATAGCGCCGGTGATGAAATCATCGATTTCGTCGGTGTTACGGATTGGATATCAGATAACTTGATCGTCCAGCGAAAGGGGCCAGAACGGATCCTCAATTCATCTTCTGCAATGTCATAGTGCGTCGAGATCATCAACCAGGCAGGAAAGCCTACGATAGCGACTGCCAGCACGATGGCACCAATAACGGACATGGTTTCAGTCGCAATTTTTGGCGGAATAACAACTGCCAGAAAGATTGCGGAACCTGCTACTGCTAGATAGAACCACCAATCGACTTTACTTTTGTAGCGCTTCATATGGCTCCTTTTTGTTTTGGTTTAGGCCAGCAATATGCGCCTATAGGGGCAGCAATATGCGCCTATAGGGGCAGCAATATGCGCCTATAGGGGCAGCAATATGCGCCTATAGGGGCAGCAATATGCGCCCATAGGGACAGTATAGACAGATCCCGTGTGGCTAGTCGATGCGGCTTGTAAATTCCTACGGTTTTGCAAAGTAACCAACTGGGCATACACTACACACGGTAATATTGGGAGTACCGGATGAAAATTCTGAAAAGAATAGCCATCGGCATTGTGATCACCTACGTACTTATTGTGACTGTATTTGAGACGACACTTGGAGTTAGCCAGCCTCAGTTTGGCGGCACGCTGGTACTAACTACCACCAATGAGGACGGTGAATCTTTCGATCGAGTGCTGAGTTCGTTAAGTACCAACGATAAACTGTATGTCAGGGTGAATCATTGGCCTCGGGCATGGTATTTTAGAGTATTGGACAACTCGGAAGTCAGGGTAGGGATAGAAGGTGAGACAAACGATTACCTTGCTGTCGATATCGAGGGCGAGGAATATGATCTTGTTCAGAAAGAGAATCCAGCAGGAATCGCATTTCGAATCCTGACTGGGTTTCCGCCCCGACATATTGTTCGTCTTGATCCTGTGCCTGATACTTCAGGCGATCAAGATGACTTTCGTTAACTGAATCAATGAAATTTAAGGAATAACATGTCACATGACCTCATCATAAAGAACGGCTTGATTGTAGATGGTACCGGTAGTGAACCCTATATGGGGGACATTTTAGTTGACGCAGGTAGCATCACCGCGATTGGAAAAGTCGATGGACATGCAGACCAGGAAATCAATGCTGACGGCGCCGTGGTGTCACCGGGATTTATCGATTTACACACACATTTAGATGCACAGGTAGGCTGGGATCCCTTCCTCCGACCCAGTTCACAACATGGTGTCACGACAGCGCTGATGGGTAACTGTGCCGTGACGTTTGCTCCCTGTAAGCCTGAAGATCGGGAGTTTCTAGCTAGGATGATGGAGCGGGTAGAAGATATCCCCCACGAAGCGATCCTGTCGGGACTACCCTGGGATTGGGAAACCTATGGTGAATACCTCGATTCCGTGGAGAAAATGCAACCTGCGATCAATTTGACCGGCATGGTGGGCCATTCGGCTGCACGGTACTACGTTATGGGTGACCGCGGCATTGATGAGAACCCAAATGCTGAAGAAATTGCCCAGATTGCTGGCCTGGTTGGCCAATCACTCAGGGATGGTGCGATTGGCTTCTCAACTAACCGCCTGCCCCAACATCAGGTGCCAGATGGTCGTTCTATTCCTGGTACCCATGCGGTAGCCGAGGAATTGATTGCGATTGCCAGGGAAGTCGGGGCAGCCAATGGAATGTTTCAGATGGTGCCTTTTTATAAGGAGGAAGACATAGCCGGGGATTTAGAGATGCTCGGGCAGATTGCCACTGAAGGCAACGTGCGCACACTTTTTAGCGCAACTGAAACAGAGATGTATCACTACGATGATCCCCACCACATCATTGAGCGTTACCGGGAACAGGGTGCTGAGATATACGGTACAACGGTCCCGAGGCGTGGTGGTAATGTATCGAATCTACAGACTGTCATTATGTTTCCGAGTTGGGGCAAACTATTGGCGATACCACCCGAGAAACGCTGGGACGCTATCCAGGACGAAGCCTTTAGAAATGAATTAATTGATGCAGCCAAGAATGATCCGACGACCAAAAAGTTTGCGCGGCGTCTGCGCTGGATGGGTGATGGTGATCGGCCGATCTATACCAAGGACAAGGAAGACAATCTCGACAACATGGCTGCTGCTGTTGGAGAACACCCGGCAGAAACCTGGCTGCGAATGATGCTGGAAACCGAAGGCATGGCGACCTTCCATATGCCATTTTTTAATATGCGCCTTGACGCCGTAGAAACCCTGATGAACCGTGACTGGGTCGTCCCGGGACTGGGCGATGCGGGTGCCCACGTGTCTGTCATTATGGATTCTGGTTGGCCATCTTTCTTCTTAAGTCACTGGGTCAGGGATGAAAAGAAGATCGAACTACCGGTGGCGATACATCGAATGACAGCACGAGCAGCGAAAGTGCTAGGGCTTACTGATCGAGGTGTGCTGAAGGTTGGTAAAAAGGCGGATATCAATGTTCTGGACATAGACAACGTCGAAGAACGTCAACCCAGAGTTGTACAGGACTTTCCCCATGGCAAGAGCCGTTTGGTACAAGATTCCGCGGGATATCTGGCAACCATAGTAAATGGGCAGATAACACGTCGAGACAACGAATCAACCGGGGTGCGATCAGGCCACGTACTACGGTCCACTGATTAATATAGGAATTGCGTGATGGTTGATAATCGTTTTGGAGCACCAGATCTTACTACCGCCGTCGAAAAAAATATTGGTCCCTATAGGTTGGCGTTGGTATATCGGACGGTCAGTGCTGACAAAGGTCCTACCGTTCATGTATTTGGTCCGGTCAATGGTGAAGAGCAAGAAATTCTGCGTTTTGACTGCTTCCTGGAAAGACCGCATTACCATCTGGGGTTTGGTTATCTAGAAAAACCTGTGATACCGATTGAGCAGACCGACTCATTGGCCTGGGTGCTGTCTGAATTAAGTCAGCGGTTTGACGAATATCTCGAACTTTCCGAGGCCGGCAATGAACTGCCGGAAGACTGGCGAAACACCAGCAATGTTATCGCCAAAGAGTTTGCTGCAACTGCCAGCAATTGGTCTGGTTGATGCCTGGGGTTTGAGTTATTGCGGTTGTCCACACATTCTGCAATGTACACCGTGAACAAACGTCATCTCGTTGCAGTGGTTACACGGGTGAAATTGCTCAAAGCCACACTGCGGACACGCAAGACTATCCGGGCTAAGTTTTACACCGCAATTCTGACAAAGTCCCTTTGCTATGCGCTTTGCGAGCTCTTTGTCGTGTGAGAACAGTTTCTTCTGGAATAAATAGATGAGCATCATGGCCGCTGCGATAGCGATGGCAATGACGAGGTAATGCCAGATCGCCACCAGGCCTATGGATTCCAGAAACTCGATAATGCGTTGCAATAACTTCTGCGGGATAACTTCGTAGAGCAGTTCGAAAATTTTGATCAGCACCGGAATGAACACGACGATCGATAGGTGTGATGAGACCAGTAATTGGAAAGGTCGCGTCTTCGCTATGCTGATTGAGTTCCAATAATAGAAAGCAAGCATCAGTGGCAGTAAGAACAGCATTTCCATGCCTAATTTTTTTACCGGGTACCAGAACATCAGGTCGCGGTATTCCGTTGCGAGGTTTTCTCGATCGTCGTGGGTCAATTTCTCAAGGTGTTCGAACAGTCGAACCAGCTTTTCATCGTTAGCAAATGCTTCTCTTGTTTGATTCTCCTGTGCGATGAGAGCGTCGAGGCTGCTGGTTGATTCCATGACCTCTCGTTGCAGGGTAGCTGTGCTGCTTTTCGAATCAACGTCTGCAATGGTCTCGAGCAACTTTGTTTCGTAGGCACCCCTGACATTATTGAGCTTAGTGCGGGTTTGCCGCGCTTCTTGTTTGAAACGGGTCATTGTCTTTATTTTGTTGGTAAGACTTCTGTCTTTTTTTACCTGATCAAAGAGATCCGTGATTGTCTGGCAGGTCGGGTGCTGTAGTTCCATCACCTGGCCTAGGGTTCGCCGCTCACGATAGCTATTGGCAAGCTTGGCAATACGATCGACCCGATTGGTGGCATTCCAGTTCTGAGAGATCACCAGCTCTCGGCAATGTTGTGGAATATACTCGTCGGGTGTGGTGAGTTGGCGGGTATGTTCGGCAAGCCCGTTGAATAGGGAGACGATAATAAAAATATCGAGAAATATGACAATCGTCAGCGCGGCGCGACCAACGGGGTGGTTGTCCAGCGTTAGTAAATTGTTGCGGACGCCATTAGCGGCATCACTAAACCAGTTAGGCATCATGGTCACTTTTTAACAGGTTTTTTGACTGTTTGCTTGAACATTTGCCATGGCATGTGGTTTCCAAAAACTAAAACGTCATACTAGCTGGCCTTTTCAATATTTGTTTTTCTAACCCTAACAGGAAGTCATTATGACCGACGACGTTTTATTTGAAATCCACAATAAAGTGCTCACCATCACCATGAATAGACCGGACAAGCTAAATCCTGTTGGCGATTCGGTGAGGATACCTGCCGTTGCACGCTTGAAAGAGGCGGTAAACGACCCCGAGGTCGGCGCGGTCGTTTTGACCGGGGCAGGACGGGCGTTTTGTGCCGGTGGTGATGTTTCTGGCATGGCTGGCCGTAATGCCGGCCCACCGAAGACCTATGAAGAAAAGGTGAAGCATCAGCATAGCTCGCACGAACTACCCTACTTACTGCATAGTATCCCAAAGGTGACCATTGCCAGCCTCTTCCAGTATGAAGTGAGTCTAAAGGAGGGCCGTGATTCCAACATGAAATGAGTCTGAACGACACTTTTTTCGTCCGTGATGGTGGGATGAACA
>Ga0209403_10005725_pt1 | contig 12871 bp, 10 predicted proteins | sample ArcticOcean_MG_C_8_FD_187440 | JGI IMG/M metagenome (GOLD analysis project Ga0209403, IMG submission 187440) | Marine microbial communities from western Arctic Ocean - ArcticOcean_MG_CB11_86 (SPAdes) (version 2) | ecosystem: Environmental > Aquatic > Marine > Oceanic | place: Arctic Ocean... | reverse complement strand
AAACGATGGAGAACCGGCGCTTGCAATACCGCAAATACGCCGCTTAATATCTTGAACCAGGTGGGCCAAATCCTCCTTTAGATCAGGCCGTAGATTGTTCCAAATTATATGACGACGGACAATGGTGTTGGGCGCGAAAATGCGAGAGAAGTATTGTTATAAACCTATCTCATGGGCCGTTGGTTTCTTGTGAGCGTCGAAATGGTAGATTGAGCGCAGCGAATTAGCATTCCTGAAATGTGAAGTAGCGTATTGAAAATTTAATTTTCACTATCTATATATGCTGTCGGATGGAGTGGATGAGGAACTCCGAAGTTCGCAAAGGGATGCGGAATGAATACGGGTCATGCTCGAAATCAAAATTCGGCCAATCTGATAAACGACTATTTCAATGTGCGCCAGCAAGGCCTCAATCTCGCCGCAAGCCTCACCGAGGCTGACGCGACAGTCCAGTCCATGACCGATGCCAGCCCGGCTAAATGGCATTTGGCTCACACCACCTGGTTTTTTGAGACGCTGATTTTATCGCCGGAATATGGTGCTGATAGCGTCTTCGACCCAGCTTTCGCATTGCTCTTCAATTCCTATTATGAATCTCTCGGTGCGCGTTACCCGCGTCCCAGGCGGGGCATGTTGACCCAACCTTCCTTGGAGAAAGTTCTGTCCTACCGCGCTCATGTCGACAACGCCATGGGCAAGCTATTGCGATCCGGTGTCTCGGCGTCCACAGAAGCTCTGGTGATACTTGGAATGCATCATGAGCAGCAACACCAGGAATTGCTGCTGACAGATATTTTGCATCTGTTCGCGCAAAATCCGTTATGCCCGGCTTACAAGTCGCCGGAGCCGCTGGTTTACGATGCGCCAGATGCGCAAAATCAAAAAATGATCGCTTATGATGGCGGAGTGATCGAGATCGGACATGATGGCGACGATTTTGCCTTCGACTGCGAGGGGCCGCGTCACGAAACGCTGCTGCGTCCTTATCGTCTGGCGCACCGCGCCATCACCAATGGCGAGTGGATAACCTTTATGGACGATGGCGGTTACAGCAATCCTCTGCTTTGGCTTTCGGACGGCTGGGCCTGTGTGCAAGAAGAGGGCTGGCAGGCGCCAGGCTATTGGCGGATGCAGAAGGAAGAATGGCACGCCATGACGTTGCGTGGTTTTCAGCCCGTCGACAACATGACTCCGGTTTGCCATATCAGCTATTTTGAGGCCGATGCATTTGCCCGCTGGTCCGGCAAGCGCCTACCGAGTGAGGCGGAATGGGAGAACACCGCCAGTACACTCGCTCCAGAAGGAAATTTCGTCGAGTCAGGCCGCCTTCGTCCGGCTGCGGCTGCGGTGCAGCATGACCAGGTCGTGCAAATGTTCGGCGACGTTTGGGAGTGGACACAAAGTCCGTTTTGCGCCTATCCCGGTTTCAAACCGCTTGCCGGCGCGGTGGGCGAATATAATGGTAAGTTCATGTCGGGCCAATATGTGCTGCGGGGCGGCTCGTGCGTCACGCCGGGTAACCATATTCGTGCTACCTACCGCAACTTCTTTCAGCCTGAAAAGCGCTGGCAATTTTCGGGTCTGCGCTTGGCTGAGGATTGTTGATGACTTCGGATTTAACGCTGACCGCGGAGCGCGAGACGACCGCATTAGAAAATATTGAGACGGAAGACGCGACTGATGAATTCAGGCGCGCGGTGGCACGCGGTCTCTCGGCGCCGCTGAAAACGCTCGAGTGCAAATATTTTTACGATGAAATCGGCTCGGAACTATTCAACCAAATTTGTAGCACACCGGAATATTACCCGACTCGAACTGAAATCCAAATTCTTACCGATTGCGCTGGCGAAATCGCAGAAACCGTTGGCGAAGGTGTGGAAATCATCGAGCTTGGGAGCGGTGCCAGCCTGAAGACGCGCCTGTTGCTGCAAGCGTTTAATCGACCGCGCACCTACGTGCCTGTGGATATTTCAGCCGAATATATGCGGCAGGCGGCCACGGCGCTGCAACACGACTTCCCGTTGCTAGATATCGTTCCAGTCGTAGCGGACTTTAGCAAACGTCTTCACATCGAGCGGCGCGGCGGGAGAGGTAACAGGCTGTTGTTTTTTCCAGGCTCCACTATCGGAAATTTTAAAACTACAGAGGCTGTCAATTTATTCGCACGCACGTTGCATGATCTTGCGCCTGATTATTTTGTTATCGGTTTCGACTTGGTCAAGGAAAGGAAAATTCTTGAGGACGCGTATGACGATGCGGCGGGCATCACAGCAGCGTTCAATCTGAATCTGCTAAGGCGTATCAATACTGAGCTTGACGGCGCTTTCGATATCTCTGGGTTTCGTCATGAGGCACGCTACAATGAAACGAAGAGTCGCGTGGAGATGCATATTGTCAGCCTGGAAGCGCAAAGTGTTCGTATCGGCGCGTTAGAGGTAAGCTTTTCCTCGGGCGAGAGTATCCACACCGAAAACTGCTACAAATATTCATGCACCTCGTTCGAAGCATTGGCGGCGGATGCGGGCTGGCATATGGAGCGCGTTTGGACGGACAAAAAAGATCTTTTTGCCGTCGCCTTGCTCAAGCCCGCCGATGGCGGGGCGTAAATTTTTTCTTAATTCCGGGTTAGCGGCCTATATTTAATCCTGCGGGGCTGGTCTGCTGCCGTACCCAAGCGACGACGACGGTCTGCGACATAATCGTCGTAATTGCCTTCAAACCAGACAACTTGGCTATCACCCTCAAACGCCAGAATATGTGTCGCCAGCCGGTCTAGAAACCACCGATCATGCGACGTTATCAAGATGCAGCCGGCGAATTCTAACAATGCCGCTTCCAGGGCACGAAGGGTTTCCATATCTAGGTCGTTGGTTGGTTCATCGAGAAGTAAAACATTGGCACCGGATTTCAACATATTTGCCAAGTGCACCCGATTCCGCTCACCGCCCGATAGCTGACCGACTTTTTTTTGCTGATCGGCACCCTTGAAATTGAATTGGGAGACATAGGCGCGGCTTTGCATGGAGCGCTTACCCAGTTCTAGTTCGTCCATGCCGCCGGAGATCTCTTGCCAGACGGTATTTGATTCGTCCAACGTATCTCGCGATTGATCAACGTAACCTAAGACTGCCGTCTCGCCAGTTCGCAACGTGCCGCCATCAACCTGTTCCTCCCCCGTAATCATGCGAAACAGTGTCGTTTTACCGGCGCCATTGGGTCCAACAATGCCGACAATTCCGCCCGGCGGCAGTTTGAAATCCAGGCCATCAATCAAAAGGCGATCGCCAAATCCCTTTCTTAAGCCCTCTGCTTCTATCACCAGGTTACCGAGGCGGGGGCCCGGCGGTATCATAATTTGTGTCGCTCCTAAATCTTGCTCTGCGGCTTCAGCTAATAATTTATCATACGCTGTTACGCGAGCCTTGCTTTTTGCTTGGCGGGCACGCGGCGAGGATCTAATCCATTCCAATTCCTGCTTGAGAACCCGCTGACGGGCGTCTTCTTGCCCCTCTTCATGTGACAAGCGTTTTTCTTTTTGTTCCAGCCATGACGAGTAGTTTCCTTTGTACGGGATCCCTTGACCCCGATCGAGTTCAAGGATCCACCCTGTAACGTTATCAAGAAAATATCGGTCATGGGTTACGATGATGACGGTGCCTTTATAATCTTCTAAATGCCGCTCTAACCACGCAACGGATTCCGCATCAAGGTGGTTGGTTGGCTCATCCAGCAGCAGAATATCCGGCTTTTTTAGAAGTAACCGGCAAAGCGCCACCCGACGTTTTTCTCCGCCTGAAAGCTTAGATACATCAGCATCGCCCGGTGGACAGCGGAGCGCGTCCATGGCGACATCCAATATCCGCTCCAAGTCCCATCCGTTAACCGCATCAATCTTTCCCTGCAGCTCTCCCTGTTCGGCCAACAAGCTATTCATTTCATCGTCGTCCATTGGCTCTGCAAACTTATCACTGAGCTCATTGAACTTGTCGATGAGGGCTTTGGTCTCCCCCATCGCTTCCATAACATTGCCCATGACATCCTTGTCCGCATCAAGTTCAGGCTCCTGTTCAAGATATCCCACTGAAACACCATCGGCGGCCCATGCCTCGCCATTGAATTCCTCATCCTGCCCAGCGATGATCTTCATCAGTGTGGATTTACCCGATCCGTTAGGCCCCAAGACGCCTATTTTAACGCCAGGAAGAAACGAAAGTGTGATGTCCTTCAATATCTCTCGACCTCCAGGAAAGGTTTTAGAGACATTTTTCATCACATAAATATATTGGTAAGAAGCCATGCATTCACCTTTAAAAAATTGATCAAGCTCTCTTAAAGTTACGGAAGAATCAGGGTGTCAGAGATGTGCTGAGAACGCCGGAGGGCATTATCACGTTAACAGGAAGGACGTGTAGGGGCATCTGCGATAGCCCATCGAGATGGATAACATCTCGTTTGCTCGCCGTCGATTTCCACCGGATATTATTCGCCACGCCGTTTGGCTCTATGCCCGGTTCATTTTGAGCTATCGAGATGTAGACGATCTGCTTGCGGAGCGGGGCCTTGATGTTTCCGACGAGAGCGTGCGGCCGACATCGAGCGATTTCTGGCATCTCGATGAAAGGGTCATCGTCATTTGAGCGCGGCGGCTTGAAAAACAGCTGACACGAATCCTTGCGTCTCCTGCCGGTTAACGTGACAATGCCGCCAGACCCACGCATACGAACCTGGATTGACCGGGTTGATGTTAGGAGGAAAGGATAGATCATGCTGACGCTACTCTCCCCTGCAAAAAAGTTGAATATGACCCCCGCCGAAACGGCTGTCCCGATCACACAGCCGCGTCTGCGCGATGATACGCACGAGCTTGCAATCGTCGCCAAAACCCAGACTGCGGAAGACCTGAAACGTCTGATGCATATCAGCGACAATCTTGCGACTATGAATTTCGAACGGTTTCAGGCCTTCAATCTCGACAATAGGAGCAATACCGCCAAGCCTGCCGGGCTCGCCTTTGACGGCGACGTCTATTGGGGATTGGAGGCCAGCAGCCTCTCCGAGGACACGCTCTCTTATGCGCAGGATCATTTGCGCATCCTCTCAGGCTTATACGGTGTTTTACGTCCGATGGATGCAATCCAGCCTTATCGCCTTGAGATGGGCTCGAAAATGGCGAATGGCCGCGGCAAATCCCTCTATGATTTCTGGGGCACACGCATCGCCGATCGACTGAATGCGGACCTTGCCGATCATGCCTGCACAACCGTGGTCAATCTTGCCTCAAACGAATATTTCAAGGCTGTGGGCGCCAAAGCGCTTGGACAGACGGTGATCGGGGCGAAGTTCCTGAACGTGAAGGATGGCGAGGCCCGCTCCCTCATGTATTACGCTAAGCATGCGCGCGGTACCATGGCACGCTGGATCATGGAAAACCGTGTGGATCGGGCTGATGGCTTGAAAGATTTCAATGCCGGCGGCTATACCCTCGACGCGATCGCCTCAACGGGCAATGAGCTCGTCTTTTCCCGGCCTCAGCCGCCTAAAAAGAGGTAAGAGGGCGCTGTTAGACTAAATCGAACCAGTCCCCAACGTTTCTGACTGCGAGGCTGTTAGGCTGCCAACGGCCGCCACTCAACCAATGCTGCGGAGCGGTTTTGCTTGAAGACTTCGCGGCGGTTGAGATGGCGTTCCAGATTGAAGTGACTGCGGCATTGAGGGGGGGTATAAAAATGCAACAGCGGAGTAAGCCTTGATGCGCGTAGGTGTGGATGTCGGCGGGACGAATACAGACGCCGTCTTAATGGAGGGTGATGCCGTTTTGGCCTCGTTCAAGGCGCCAACCACCGCCGATGTGGAAAGCGGTATCGTCGGTGCGATCCGTGCCGTGATGGCTGATGCCGATGTGGTGGCGGAGAGCATCGAGAGCGTGATGATCGGCACCACCCAGTTCACCAATGCTTTCGTCGAGGGGCGGCGGCTGGTTGAGGTTGCGGTTATTCGTGCTGCTTTGCCGGCGACGGCGAGCGTCCAGCCGCTGTTGGATTTCCCTGAGCGGCTGGCCAATGCGGTTGGCAATCATCCTTATCTGGTGCCGGGCGGTTACGAATTTGACGGTCGCGAAATATCGCCGCTGGGCGAGAAGGAAGTGCTGGCTGCGGCGCGCGATATCAAGCGCAAGGGGCTGAATTCGGTCGCTATTTCCTGCGTTTTCTCGCCGATCAATGATGCGATGGAAAAGCGCATCGCTGAAATCCTGCGCAATGAAATTAACGACGTGGAATTAACACTGTCGACCGATATTGGCCGGGTCGGGCTGATCGAGCGCGAAAATGCCACCATCATGAATGCATCGCTGGTCGAACTATCGAAAATGGTTGTCGGCTCGTTTCGCACCGCCTTGAAAAATCTCAACATCACCGCGCCTTTCTTCGTCAGCCAAAACGACGGCACCCTGATGAGCGCCGATTATGTAGAGCGCTATCCGGTTCTCACCTTTGCCTCCGGGCCGACCAATTCCATGCGCGGCGCGGCGCGTCTCTCGGGTCAGGACAATGCTGTGGTGGTCGATATCGGCGGCACGACGACGGATGTGGGTGTTCTGGTGCATGGCTTCCCGCGCGAATCTGCGGTCTCGGTTGATATTGGCGGCGTGCGCACCAATTTCCGTATGCCTGATATTCTCTCCATTGGCCTCGGTGGCGGCAGCTATGTGCGGGATGGCGAGCGTCTGACCGTCGGGCCGGATTCTGTGGGCTTTGAATTGACCGAAAAGGCCTTAGTCTTTGGCGGCGATATCCTGACCACCACGGATATCGCTGTCGCGGCGGGTGCGGTGGATATTGGCGATAAGTCCCGCGTGAAAAACATAAATGCTGCGCTAGTAAAAAACAGTCTGGCAGAGATTCACCGCCTCATCGAGAATGCTATCGACCGGGTGAAAACCAGTGTCGAGGATTCGCCGGTTGTTCTGGTTGGCGGCGGCAGTGTGTTGGTGACGCAGAAACTGCGCGGCGCCAGTGAGGTGAACATCCCGGATAAATCCGCTGTTGCCAATGCCATTGGCGCTGGCATGGCTCAGGTCGGTGGTGAGATTGATCGTATCTTTTCCTATGAGACCGAGGGCCGCGATGCCGCAATGGCGTGGGCGAAAGAGGAAGCTATCCAGCGCGCGGTGGCAGCGGGCGCCGTGGCCGACAGTGTGCAAATTCTTGAAGTCGAAGAGCTGCCGCTCACTTATATGCCGGCTGGCGCGGTGCGGCTCAGGGTTAAGGCGGTGGGTGACCTCGCCATGCGCAAGGGGGGAGACGGCTGATGAAACTCACCAAGGATAATTTGCACGACTTCATTCGCGGCGCGGCCATTCTCGGCACCGGCGGCGGCGGTGATCCTTATGTCGGTCGCCTGATGCTGGAGCAGGAATTGCGCAAGGGCGCCGATATTGAAATTCTCGATCCCGATAATATTTCCGATGACGTGTTTGCCATCAACGTGTTCTCCATGGGCGCGCCCACGGTATTCGTCGAAAAAATTCCCAACGGCGCCGCGACAGTAATCTCGGTCCGCAAGGTCGAGCAGGTGTTGGGCAGGAAATTTAATGCCATCATGCCGGTCGAGGCGGGTGGCGTGAACGCCACGCTGCCGCTGATTGTCGGTGCCCTAACCGGCCTGCCGGTGATCGACGCTGACGGCATGGGCCGCGCTTTTCCCGAGCTGCAGATGGTCACCTATAATGTCTATGGCGTCGATATCTGCCCGCTGGTGACGACCGATGATTACGGCAATTCAGTGACCTATGAGACCGACACCGCGCAGCGCGCGGAATGGCTGGCGCGCGGCGTTTGCGTGCGCATGGGCGGCATTAGCCAGGCTGCCGGCTATCCCATGACCGGGCGGCAGATTAAGGATACGGCGGTACGCCATACGCTGACACTTTCAGTCGAGATCGGCCAGGCGGTGCGCGAAGCGCGCGAGCAGCATCGTGATCCGGTCGATAGCCTGATCGATTATTTTTGTACTGCCCGTCATCCGCGCCATGCCGCCACGCTGTTTGATGGCAAGGTGGTCGATGTGCTGCGCGAAACCAAGCAGGGTTTTACCGTCGGTCGGGTGATGCTTGACGGCATTGAAGGCAGCACCGGCAAGCATTGCGAAGTGACCTTCCGCAACGAATTCCTGATCGCCAAAACGGACGGACGCGTGGTTGCCACTGTGCCCGATTTGATCTGCTGCCTGGACCGCGAAACGGCAGAGTCGATCACCACGGAGAGTCTCAAATATGGCAATCGGGTGAAGATCATCGGCATAGCCGCAGCACCGGTCATGCGGACACCCGAGGCGCTGGCGGTGTTCGGTCCAAGAGCCTTCATGATGGAAAATGATTTCACGCCGCTTGAAGAGCTTGGTTAGTTTCACGACGGTGCTAAGAAAATAGCGAATGATTTGCGTCTGGTCGCTTATGCTATTTTCAGGCGTTTGATAAACAGCGGAGTGAAAATATGGCACGTATCGTTCGCTTTAATGAAACCGGCGGGCCGGAAGTTCTCAAGCTCTATGACGAGCCCCTGCAGGAGCCGGGCGAAGGCGAGGTGCGGTTTAAGGTTGAAGCCATGGGCCTCAACCGGGCAGAGATCATGTTCCGCGATGGCAAATACGCCGCTGATCCGGTCTTCCCATCGCGCATCGGTATCGAGGGTTCTGGTACCATTGATGCGCTAGGCGCCGGGGTGACGGGCTTCAAGGTGGGAGACAAAATTGCCGCGGTACCGTTTTTGTCCTGGGACAAGTGGAACAATTGGACGGCGGAATCTGTTATGCGCTACGGCATTTACGGCGAGAGCGCTATCGTGCCGGCCTATACCGTGGCGCTCAAGCCGGACAATATCTCCATGGTCGAGGCGGCGGCAATCTGGTGCCAATATCTCACTGCTTGGGGCGGTATCATCAATTACGCCAAGCTCGCGAGCGATGATATTGCCCTGATCACGGCGGCGAGCAGTAGCGCCGGTTTAGGCGGTTTGCAAATAGCTAAACTCACCGGCGCCATGACCATCGCCGTGACCCGCACGGCGGGCAAGAAACAATTCCTGCTCGATGCCGGCGCCGATCATGTGGTCGTCACCAACGATGAAAATCTGCAAGAGCGGGTGATGGATATCACCGATGGCAGAGGTTTCAGCGTTGCCTATGATCCGGTTGGCGGCGCGTTCATGGCCGATCTTGTTGCCGCGGCACAGCCCTGCGGCACCATCGTCAATTATGGTAATCTCCGCACCGAGCCGGTCAATGTGGCGATCCTGCCGATGCTGGTGAAACGCCTGGAGATCAAATTCCACAGCCTGTTCGATACATTGCGTATCCCGGAGGAACGGGAACGCGGAATTAATTATGTTTTAGAAAATGTGGCGTCGGACGCCCTCAAGGTCATTGTTGACAAGACCTTCCCTCTGGATCAAATCGTCGATGCCCATCGCTACATGGAATCTAACGTGCAGATGGGTAAGATCGTCGTTACCGCGTGATGCGGGAGCGGTTCGCGAACAAATAGGAGACGGAAGATGCCCGTGACCGAGCCCGCATGGATAAATGGGGAATATGCGATCCTCCGGGAATCCGTGCAAAAATTTATCGCTTCTGAGGTCGCGCCGTTCTACGACGGGTGGGAAGAACAAGGCATCGTTCCACGCGAAACTTGGCACAAGCTCGGCGAGCAAGGTTTTCTCGCGCCCGATATACCGGAAGAATATGGCGGCGCCGGCGGCAGGTACGAACATCTCGCAGTGATCATCGCCGAGTTCGCACGTCACGGCTATGCGACAATCGCCAGCAGCATGGTCAGCGTCCATTCCGGCATCGTGAGCCACTATATTTTGAACAATGGCAGTGAGGCACAGAAGCGGCGCTATCTACCTGCCATGGCGTCCGGCCACATGGTGGCCGCCCTCGCCATGACGGAGCCCGCCGCCGGATCGGATCTGCAAGGCATCAAGACCACGGCCAAGCGTGACGGCAATGGCTATGTTCTGAACGGCTCCAAGACTTTTATTTCGAATGGCCAGCACTGCGATTTAGTTGTCGTGGTCGCGAAGACCGACACAAATGTCGCCGGCGCGAAGGGCACCAGTCTTTTATTTGTCGAGCGTGACACTGACGGTTTCAGCCGCGGACGCAACCTCGATAAGATCGGCCTGCGTTCCTCTGATACCTCTGAATTGTTTTTCGACAATGTTCGCGTCGATGGCGATGCGGTGCTCGGGCCTGAACATGGCGGCTTCGCGGTGATGATGAATGAATTACCGCGCGAGCGTCTGACCCTGGCGATTGGTGGGTTGGCCGCTGCTGAAGGCGCCTTACAATGGACTATCGACTATGTCCAGGAGCGGCAAGCCTTTGGCCAGGCGGTCGCCAAATTTCAGAACACCCGCTTCAAGATCGCTGAAATGATGACGGAAATACGCACGCTGCGCGCCTTTGTCGACGAGTGCACATTGTTGTTGTCGAAAGGCGAACTCGACACCGCAACGGCCAGCATGGCCAAGCTCAAGGCATCTGAATTGCAGGGTGAAGTGGTTGACGGCTGCTTGCAGTTGTTCGGCGGCTACGGCTATATGCGGGAATTCCCGATCAGCCGCGCCTTTGTCGATGCCCGCGTTCAACGCATCTATGGCGGCACGTCAGAGGTGATGAAGGAAATCATCGCCCGCGATATTCTCGGGCGGTGAAGGGGCGCAACAAGCACACCGACAAGATGATGCAATGCGTTTCGAAGCGTTTTTCACAAAGCGATGTATTTTTGCGGTGAACGGATAATATCGCTGCGCTTGCTGGTTGTGCGTTGATAGGAAAAGAAAAATGAAAATCGGAATTGTTGGTACCGGCGCCATGGGCTGTGTTTACGCGGCCCTGTTGGGCGACGCCGGTAATGAGGTTTGGGCGGTCGATAGCTGGGCTGAGCATGTGGCGGCGATGGCGGCGGATGGCCTCAGCCTGGATGGCGCCAGCGGAGCGCACAATGTGCGCATCAACGCCACCACCGATCCGGCGGAAGCCGGGCCGTGTGACCTGGTGATTATTGCCACCAAGGCGATGGATGTGGCGGCGGCGGCAGAAGCGGCGCGGCCCATGGTCAAGCCGGACGGCATGGTGCTGACCATTCAAAATGGTCTCGGCAGCGCGCAAAAAGTGGCTGAAGTTCTTGGGTCCGAGCGGGTTGTGCTCGGCGTGGTCGGCGGCTTTGGCGCCTCGATCAAAGCGCCGGGCAAGGCTCATCACAATGGTATGGAGCTGGTGCGTCTGGGAGAGATGAACGGGCCGATTTCGCCGCGTGTGGAAGCGCTGGCGGAGCTTTGGCGCGGCGGTGGCTTTACCGTCAAATGCTTCGACGATATGGATCAGCTGGTATGGGAAAAGCTGATTTGCAATTGCGCCTTTTCGGCCACCGCAGCGCTGACCGGCTGGACGGTGGGCGAGATCATTGAGGACAGAGAAGCCTGGTCAGTGGCCAGCGCCTGTGCGTTGGAGGCCTATCTGGTGGCGCGGGCCAGAAATATCCGCCTCGATATTGACGACCCGGTGACTTATGTGCGCGATTTTGGCTCCAAGATTCCGGGCGCGTGCCCGTCCATGTTACTCGACCACATGGCTGGCCGACGGAGCGAAATCGACGCCATTAATGGCGCCATTCCCCCGGTGGCGGCCCAGGTTGGGGTGAAGGCACCAATTAATGAAACCGTAAGCGCTTTGGTGCGGGCCAAGGAGAAGAATTTTTCAACTCACTGAGCATAGCGGCTAACGAGCTGGGCAGAAGTAACATGGTGATGGATTCTCAAGACCCCTTGGTGGCCGCTCTCAGCGCCGCCATGCCGGGTAGTGGCAATCTGGCGCGGCCGGCAGAAGATGAGGATGTGTCCAGCATGGTGGCGGAGACCTTTCGCCTGGCCCGGCAGTTCAGCGCTAATAATTGGCCGATCCTCCGCCCTTCTCGATACCCACGAGCTCGGCAAGGCAGAGCTGCTCTAGCCGCGCTGGCTGGGCGCTAATGTCAACGCCACACTTATTCGCAAAGATTGTAGCAACGGCTTTGTTGGCGTTATCGCCGGGCAGCGCTATCCGCTGATTGAACGGGCAACGGAAAATGCGCTTGAATCACTTCTCGTGGTTGGTATTTGCACCGATATCTGTGTGACGGACCTCGTGCTGACCTTATTGTCCGCCCGCAACCATAATTTGATGCCGCAGCTTGTGGATATCTTTGTGCGTGAATCTGCCTGCGCTATCTATGATCTGCCAAGTGAGCAGGTTAAAACATTGAATTTACAGCTTTCTTGGGATCATCTGAAGGCCACCACACAATATATGGGCGTAATTTCATGGCCAGTCAGGGCGCGGCTGGTGACTTTGATAAATTAGTTTTCCACAGAGTTATCCATAAAAAATTGCGTATATTTCAACAAAAATCTTTCATCAGGGCCGCTCAGAGTCGTTAAAATTCGGTGACTTTTGCGGATAATTCGCAGATGGGGAGCGACCCGATATAGTTCGGGTACTGGAAGGAAAAAAGCATGAATAACGATCTAGATTTAGAGCGGGTGATCAGCGATTCCGATTACGGGCGCAAAGCTATCGATAGACTCAACCGGGAAGAAACGCGTTCGGGTGGTGAGGGTGTTCGTAGCCAGCAGGGCAGTGCGCGCTCATTGAGCGATTCTCAAGCGAGCGACGAATAATCGGCTCTGAGCAGTCAACACCGTTCGGCCAGTCCCATTATAAATAGCACAATTTAGACAGCGCCAATTAGACAGTTCCAAAATAGCTACGCTGGGTGATATCAGAGTAGCATCCTGAGCTGTTATGGTGCTCCGCTAAATTTCCCTGAATA
>Ga0209403_10005722_pt1 | contig 12874 bp, 15 predicted proteins | sample ArcticOcean_MG_C_8_FD_187440 | JGI IMG/M metagenome (GOLD analysis project Ga0209403, IMG submission 187440) | Marine microbial communities from western Arctic Ocean - ArcticOcean_MG_CB11_86 (SPAdes) (version 2) | ecosystem: Environmental > Aquatic > Marine > Oceanic | place: Arctic Ocean... | reverse complement strand
TAATGCTCTTGCTATTGAATTGGATTCAGCCGCAGCCATGACATTAAGTTCTGTAGGGGCCATAGGAATGGATACCGTTGGAACAGCAGCAATAAACATTGGTACTCAAGCAGCTGCCAAGACAATTACGGTAGGTGATGATGCTTCTGCTAAAGTTGATGTTAACGCATTAATTATCGAATTAGACTCTGCTGGTACAATAATTGCTAATTCCGTTACGACAACAGAAATAACATCAGGAACATCAATGACACTTAGTTCAGGAGCTGGAACAACTGGTATAATTAAGATTAATCCGGGAACAGGTGGGTTAATTACAAAACGTGCTGTCCAAACCATTGGGGATTCTGTTAATGACGCCACGGCTGCGCAATACGTTGCTGGTTTTATCAATTGTACCAGTGGTGGTGCTAATACATGGACTTTACCAACAGGTTCGGTGATGGCTGACGCGATGCCTGGCGATTCAGTAAGTGTAGGAGACTCTTTTATTTGTTATGTTGTAAACGCAAGTGGTGGTGATATCACATATGAGGGGGCTACTGGTGCCATTTTCACCGCATGTACTTCGGGTGCGGCCCTTACTCAAAAGACAGCCAGTTTAGCAAGACTTGAATTCATTTTCACAGATGCTACTGACGGAAATGAAGTATATCATTGTTTATTAATAGCTGAGGATGCTTAAACCTCGGTCTAATAATGTTTAAATAAATAAGAAAGAAAGACTGACAACATTTTATAAAATATTAACAAATTTTTAATAAATATAATATTCCAATCATATCATTTTTTATTTTATAATAAACTAATTATCCAATAAAATACGATACATAATAAAAATAGGTGTTAAATCAGTAATAACCTTATTATTTTTTGCAATATCTTGTTTCCGACTATCAATAATAGCGTCGTCATTATAATTAATGATCTTCGCTTCCAAGATTTCCATAGTTTCGTTGATATCATGGAGGTGGTCGATATTAATATTCCCTCGTTTCACAGAATTTAATAATTTATGAAATGAACTTTGGAGGGCAGAGAAGCGGATTTTTTCATTTTCATATACATCCATTATTTACTATGAATTCATATTAAATTAATAGTTTAATAACGCATTTAACGAATAGAGACCATATATCGCTATACGCTCGCACTCGATATATTCTCGCTATACGCTCGTCATGCTCCTCCGTGAAAAATATATGCCATTGGCATTTGACGATAGTAATTTCAATGAGGATACTGTCGCCCAGTTGAAAAATATAGCATCTATAGATACATTTCATAATCTAGTTTTATATGGTCCAGGTGGCTCTGGCAAATATACCATGGCGATGATGGTACTTCAGCAGATATATGGTAATGATGTCTATAATAAGTCTCTAACGAAATTCAAGTTTAATATAAATGGAAATGAAAAGGAAATAGATATATTCAATAGTATCTATCACTATGAAATCTATCTTAGCGATAATAATAGTTATGATAAGTTAATTATCATAGAATTACTCCAGAAATTAAGTGAATCGCGGCATGTAATGTCTAATGGTTTTTCGGTGGTCGTTATTAAAAATGCCCATTATTTAACCTATGAAATATTCAATGCCCTAAAAAACATTAATGAAAAATATTATGATAATTGTAAATTTATATTGCTCGCCAATACCTTAACGAATATTCCCAAATCGCAATTCGGGTTTTTCTTTTTTGTCCGTATGCCTATGGTATCTGCGGAAGTTCTCACCAATCATTTCCGCGTATTATGTAAAAACGAACAAATCAAGATTACCGCGCCACAAATAAAGACAATTGTCGCCAAAAATGAACGAAATCTCAACCGAATCTACATAGAAATGGACCTAATGCTACAGAATGGCGAGTATTACTCCTACACAACCGAAGTTGAAAAGAAATGCGACCATATTATAGAATTAATTAATACTAAAGACATCGCCAATATAACGTCCATTCGAAAAGAACTCTATAATCTGACATCTATCAATATTGATAAAGGTGAATTTATTGACTATATTTTTAATTACTATATCACGAAACTCCCCGATAAAAATAAATTCATCTCGTTAAGCAATGAGATTTCCTTGAAAATCAATAAAAGTTATCGGGAATTAATTCACTTGGAATATTACCTAATTGCTATTATGGCGTCTAGCTAGCATCTAGCATCTAGCGATACTAGCTAGCATCTAGCATCTAGCGATACTAGCATATAGCGATACTAGAGTATAGTGCAACAAGAACTCAATTTCGACGGTGGGGGGTCTCTATTGCGGCCAGGTTCTATGATAGAAAAACTAGCAATATTGTCTATAGTAATACCATTCTTTCGCGTTGGGGCAATTAAACCCTGAATGATATCGTCTTTTATTTCGCATATTAATTTATTAAATATTTCATCCACATTATCATCAGATTTGGCCGAACATTCGCCAAATAAGAAATCGTGTTCGGCCGCATAGCTGTGAGCTTCTGAGATAGAAATTTCGCGACGGTGTTCAGCTAAATCATTCTTACAACCAACCATCATTATTCGATTCGCATAATTATAGCGTAGTAATTCATCGTGCCATATCTGTAAATTGTTGTATGACTTGCGGTTCGTTATGTCGTATACCAACATAACACCAGTAACGTCTTTAAAATACGACCGGATAATGAAATTAAAGCGGTCTTGGCCACCAGTATCCCAAACATTAACATGGATATTATAGTCGTCAATGATAGTCGTAAATGATGTAAAATCTACTCCAATAGTTGATGAAAACATATTGGAAAATGTAGCGTTATTCTTGCGGGTTAATAGCGATGTTTTGCCGACACCAGTGTCGCCAATTAAAATGAATTTCATTTTAATATTCTTTATCGACATATTACAATATAGCTAGAGATATATTGCGAATGAAATATTCATATATATATATATATATACATATATTCATATATATATTCATATATATATTCATATATATTCTTTACATATACCAAAAGTGCGCCGATGATAGGGCGTAATGCCATATTTTGTAATGGCGGCTAGGTGTTCGGCTGTCCCATAACACATATTACTCGTCCACCCATACCTTTCCAATTCGGGATTTTCCTCGCATAGTTTTTCTATATAGGTGTCGTGATAGACTTTGGCTAGAATACTGGCACAAGCGATGGGGGCATATTTCGCATCGCCATTCACAATACAGGTATTCGGCACCAATTCGCCATCACCATTATAATAATTTTTAAAATTTTGGCCATCTACAAGGATATGATCGACTTCCATATTTAGGCCGCGAATAGATTTATGCATTGATTTCAACGTAGCATTAAGTATATTTATTTTATCAATAGATTTATTGTCTTCGCTGGTAACCGAGAAATCTATAGCATTTTCTTCAATATAATCCTTTAGTATAAGGCGGCGACGCTTAGAATACTGTTTGGAATCCTTTAGTATAAGGCTGTCTTCTAGATCTTTCGGCCATACTACGGCTGCAGTATAGACTGGTCCCGCCATACACCCACGGGCTACTTCATCGACGCCTGCTTCTAATAAGTCTTCAAAATAATAAGGTTGCATACTTGATAATAATATATGTTATCCTATTTCTTAAATATCAAATTTATATTATTAAAAATCGTCCAATTTAACATAGACGTCGTCTGGTTTGAAATTCCGTGAAAGTGAAATAGTGCGATTATTAGATTGATTTGCATTGGAATTAATAGCCTGTTCGGCCGCTTCGCCTGGAGCCATTCCCTTTCGGCCAAGTAGGGCATAAGAACCGCGGTAATTCGGGAAAGTTCGGCCGTTGGATCCTACCAACATTAATGCCTCATATACCGATACCATCTTATTGGCATCTCTTTTTTTTATAATCATCGATGACACTTCATTATTAAAAAAAGCGCTATGTGCTCCTTTAGCATAATGCCATGTGCTTCCTTTACCATACTCATGTTTATATAAACTTGCGATTAAATTTTCATCTACATCTAGAGCGGACACCTGGTCATTTGGAAACGCTAATGGATTTGACTTATCAAGCCAATTACTCGGTATTTTAGTATCGCTTCCATCGCTATTTATTTTATATTTCCTTGTCCAACCTATACCAAATAACTTACTAATAACTTCGTCATATAGTATAACCGATTCTCGGTCATAATTTGCCGCTTCGTCGGCGACAGCTACTAATACATAGAGGCCGTGATCTAACCTTTTAATGAATTCTATCATTTCCTCGCGGGCATCTGGGCTATTATGTGTATCAAATGTGCGGAACTGTTTTATGGATCCATTTTTCTTTAAAATTAAGATATTGAATCCTCGTGAAATAGGTAGTCCAGTGTATTCTTTTCCTTGGAAATAAAATTTGGCTTTACCCCATGTTCTTCCAGGAACTAACCCCGAAGAAATTACTTTAAAATTAAACTTATCTGTAATATTTAGACTACGGATTTTGCTTATAATTGACATTGATCTCTTGCTGACACATGTTTCGCCAATACAATAATTATCCTCGGTTGCTCCTGGTAATTGTGGCATGAATTTTAAATCTTCGCTGGTAATGCATTCATCACCGAGACATAATTTGGGTACCGTGAGTTTCCCATCAACACGCAAATTTTTATCGCAACGTATATCATCGCGGGCCATAATACGCCCTAGATAGGTTACGGCTTCTTGAAAAGTTTCGCGGTAGGATATTACAGCCAAGGCCGCGGCTATTACGATTATCAACATGGCTATCGATATGCGATGTTTCATTTACAATACTATTATATATATTCCGCCACTGCCGCTAAAATGGCCTATTATTCCGTTAATTTAACATAGAGGTCGCTACTTTTTATGGTGTTTTCAATAGTTACGGTGTGATGGGTATTATAATTCGCACTAGAATTCTTTGCTTCTTCTTTTGCGGAACCGGGTCTCATACCTCGCCGACCAATGAGAGCATAAGATCCTCTATAATTAGGTGATATAGTGCCTCCACCACCCACTAGTTTTAATGCTTCATATACAGTGACGATATTATTCATATATTTTTTACGAACCGTAAGCATAGTGGCGGTATCCGACATTTTAACAAATTTAAATCCAGAGTCATATGAATCCTGTTTTCCTTTGTCGCGGTTGTGTTCATATAAAATCGCTTTAATATCGTCTCCCACAAGAATTGATGTTATAGAATCATTTCTAAACGTATTGGCGCCAGCGGTTATATGCCTATCACTGCCATCACTATTTAATTTAAATATATACCTTCTACCAGAATTTGGGTCATCGTCATATAACGTAACTGTTGGCGAATCCTGTTCCTCGGCATCATCATATACCGCCACCATAACAAATAAACCATAGTCTATATTTTTTATATACTCAATCATAGCTTGTCTAGCATTTTTATCGCCGCCAGTATTAAATACTCTAAAATCATTGAATGAACCATTTTCATTTATGACCATGATATTAAATCCACGGCCGATAGTGATATTAGTGATAGGATTATTGTTGACATAGAATTCGGCAACACCTGTTAATTGGCTCATCACCCTTCCTGACGAAACCACTTTAAAATCTAAGACACTCTGATTTTTTATTTCGGTCAATTTCTTTATTACCTTAAAACTACTTTCACCAACACAGGTATTACCAATACAAACCGCAGTTTTCAATTTCAATGGTAGTTGCTTAATAAATTGCATTTTACTTTTATTAATACAGGTGCCATCAATACATAGTTGATTTGCATTAACGACACCTTTAACATTGACATCCTTTTCACATTTCACATCCTCGCGAATAATGACTTTGCCGAGATAGGTCGCAGTTTCTATGAATTTTTCCAAGTTATTGTAACATAATATGGAAATAATTAGGATAATAAGAAAAATATTCATATTTATATTTATATTCATTTAGTATAATCTAACAAAATATTCTATGGGAAAAAGAGGTTTTTTATGAAAATGATGAATGAAGAGGCCTCGCCCGAGGCCGGAGCAGCGACAGGATATGTCGTCAATGCGTTATCTTCAATTTCCACCGATTCAGATGAAGCAGCAGCAGAGGCAGCAGCCGATATTTCTGGTTCGGAAAAGACTAATTCGTCTTTTTCCGCATAAATCATATTGGGTGCCATCGTTGAAGCGACATGTTCGGCCGCCGCTGAAGCAAAAGACACCGGAGCCGCGGAGGCCGCGGCGACCTTTTCTCCCTCGAAATAAAACTGGGCGTCATCGGGAGGTATTTCGTTCGCAGCCAGAGTTTTAAATTCATTACTATCAACCTTTTTAACATTATCGGGATAGAGATTGTTTAGGCTATAGAAATTGGAGTTACCCCGACGAGCATTAGCAGCATATTTATTGAAAATAAACGATTCTTTACTCAAATTCTTGAAACTTTTATAGATGTTGGAATTCAATAGGTAGGCGTATATCACAATAAAGTTCAATACGATGAGCAAATTGGTAGTTGTAAATTTATGAACCGTAAATATAGTCACTATCATTACCAGAATTTCCATAAGTATCTTTTCTAGTAGCCCCATTTTATTTAGGCCATTCAGAGATATATGTATAAACTGATCAAAAACTAAGAACACCAATAATGTAGTAAATGGAATTAATGGTAAATTCATTATATATAGTATTCTATAATACTTTTTTTACGGATAAATATCCATTTATTTACGGATAAATATCCATTTTTATTCTCATAAAAAATGATTATTTATAGGATTATCTAATTAATATACTAATACGATAATGGATACGAACCATTATTTTGACGAAACGGTAGTATTACGAAAACAACTGAATAGCAAAGCGGATAAGGCGAAGGAAATGCGTGGTGGAAACTGTGAATCAAAACCCAAAATAAATAATGAAGCACTGGCTAAGAATTATAAATTAGATAATGAAACCGAAGAACTGAAACATGATAAAATAGATTTTAATCTTTCTAAAACAATTCAGCAGGCTCGCTGTGCTAAAAATATAACTCAAAAACAATTGGCACAAACTATTAATAAACCTGTGGCCATTATCACACAATATGAAAATGGGTCGGCATTACCCGATAATCAAATTTTAGGTAAACTGGAACGGTGTCTCGGTGTAAAACTACGTGGGAAGAAGCGATAGAGCGATGGATATATATATATATATATGTGAATATATAGTATGAATAAATTATATACAAAAGTAATTAAGGCCTATAATGAACCATCACCAGGTTCCATCAAATTACTGCGGAAATCCTTCAAACCTGCCGTCGACAAACATACCGAACCTGTTATGGTACAAATAATGAAACTTGGTATAACCGATGACATTAATGAGGTCTATGACCTAATAGAAAACAAACAACTGCCACTGGATATACAAAATCAAATATATGATAGCACATTATATAGTAATTTCACGCCGGTCGCCGTTCAGAGTGATGTTGAACGGAATGCCTATCATATCTATGAATATGACGGTATGAAAATAGTCTCGGCTGCCGCGACCGCTGTGGCCGAGACTGTGGCCGCGGCATCGGCTCGTATAGCTCTAATGAAAACCTTATATGGTCGCAATATCGATACCGATACCGATACCGATATCGATATGACGCTATATCTTACCGATAATAAAAAGATACTTAATCCAGACGATACTATGTTGGGAACCAACGAAATTAATTCTGGCGTGTCCATTTTTCAGTCGGGAACCGCGCCACAAATCAATATATTTCGTAAAGAGGAAATGAATAAACTAATAATACACGAAATGGTCCACTGTCTTGACATGGATGACCGCAATATTGCCATAGATTTCAGCAAGATTTTTAATATACCGCCCCAAAATGACTATAAAGTCTATGAAGCCTATACGGAATTTATGGCGGTAGTCATTAATACGATGATATCACATGATAAGGCTAATTGGCAGGTGGCCTTTGCAGCCGAACAACGCTTCGCATTATTCCAGATAGCCAAAATATTAGTCTATTATGGTTTCATTAATATTGCTGAATTCAATCGCCCATATTGTTGCGACAAATTCCGCCAAGAAACAGAGGTATTTTCCTATTTCTTTATAAAAGCGGCCTTATTATTCCGCGCCGATGAGTTTCTGGCACGAGAAACACAATCGCGAAAAATATATATAGAATTCGCGAAAAATCCACAATTTCTAGCCCATATTGATGCCTATATGGCATATATTATCGCCAATCGGCGCAATATACCCATTGATTTATGGAATACTCTGCGAATGACCATTAATAATTAATCATTAATGAAAAAATTTGATATTAAGAATATAATATATGTATCATATATAAACATCTATATTACATATATAGACATATCATGGGGATCAAAGACTTAAATTATTTTCTAAGGGAAACGGCGCCAGATGCTATCAAGGAAGTCCTATTAAAGGATTTCAATGGGAAAATTGTCGCTATAGATACTAGCATATATTTCTATAAATTTCTATATAAAAATGACCGGTTCTTGGAAGGGTTCTTCCAACAAATTTATAGATTACGGGTGAATGGTCTTATACCTATATATGTGTTTGATGGTATGCCGCCACCAGAAAAATTTAAAACATTACAGCAGCGTAGAGATAGAAAGGACGATATTAAAAATGCCATTAAGAAATTGGAAGCGACTGCGGAGGCGGATTCCGTTGACGATAAAATGAAATACTTATTTGAAATTAATCGGCTTAAAAAGAAACTGGTTTCGGTTACTGGTGTAAATATCCGCGATCTAAAAGAATTGCTTACTATGATGAATATTCAATATATTCAGGCTGATGGTGAAGCAGATTTAGTTTGCGGCAAACTATGTAAAGATGGTATTGCCGATATGGTAATGTCCGACGATATGGATCTATTAACTTCAGGGGCCAGAAAAGTCTTACGCAATTTCTTCATCGGTACTAATAAAATTTTATGCTATGATTTAGATAAAATCTTGGAAAAATTGGATTTCAACGACGAACAATGGGTAGATTTCTGTATAATGTGCGGCTGCGATTATTGCGACAGAATCCAAGGACTTGGTACTAAGAATGCCTATAAATTATTGGGTAATTATGGTAATACTGAAGATAGTCTCGACGTGATTAAAGATAAATACACGATCCCCGACAATTATATAGATAACTATAGAAAATCCAAGGTGATTTTTAATAATACTGAGATAACTTTGAATTTTACACTAGTGGAAATGAAACATCCTGGCTTCCATGGCGTCGATAAACTTATTAATCTACTAACGGAAAGAACACATTTAACCGAACGGCAAATTCTCAATCGTATATCGGTGATATATCGTTAATATAAATTCACAACCCCACAATACACATCATATCAGTTTGTGCAATAATAGGGCTATTGGTTAAACGCAGTGGTGTTGAATTTAGATGTTCCATTGGCGTTTGGGTGTCAGCCCATGAAATTGGGCGACAAGCATCATCACTTTCTATGAATGCCAATAAATGTTTAAATGAATAATAATCTAACATATAGATAATTTCTATTATTTCATCACTCATATTTTGTATATATTCTAAAATTACTTCAGCTTGTTCGGTTGTGAAAGTATGGTGGGCTTCCATTAACCGGGTCGCAAAAAGGGAAATTGTTTTTCTATTATTGCCGCCAGTATTCGAAAAAACAAAATAATAACCGGTCTCGTCAACCGAGCAATATTCCACATTACCTAGAAATTCTAGAACATATTTCTTTATTTTATCAAATGTTTTTATTTTATGTTCAATAAATTTCATCCATTGCAACTTCTTTTTTTTTATTAAAAAATCTTTAAATTTATCACATGAAATATCATTCAATGTCAATATGCGATGAACGAATTTTTCTTTGTATTTTATATAAGTGTCGCGACTATGTTGCATTGTTCGCATTCGCAAGGTATTAAACCCTTTTTCATTTAACGATACGTCATCTGGATCAGTAAGACTTTCCAACAATTGTTCAATATTAAAATAGGAATTAATATTTTGTGTAAGTTTATGATAATGAGATTCCTCAGGGCTATCATTTTCCTCCCTATTGTTTATAGTTTCCATTCGTTCGATATGGCGCGTCATGTAATTATTTTTTTTTAGAACACGGATATAGAAGCTTTCGATATATTTCTGCTTTTCGCCGTTTTTCATATCATTTAGTATCCTGAAACCGTCATAGGTTAATGGGATTTCATCAATACAGTATAATAATTCTACACCATAAAATATTGCTTTAATTTTAATAAAATCCATCCGGTTCGTGGACTTTGACCTACCGAATGAAAACCCATAGGTCTTATTAATTAATAGTTCCAATTTGTGCTCTTTGCTGGTTATTTTGGATACATAGATGAGTTTATTGAATTCCTTGAGAGACTTTTCAATTCTCGCACCGATTAAGGCCTTTAATTCAAAATCAGAATCAATTTCGGCGCGAGATAATAAGATGTATTTGTCTTCATCTACTTTTTCCAGGAACGCATCGACATTACTATAGAACCCCTTTCGCAATTTATACTTGTAGATATCCAGATTTTTCTCGGTATTGGCAGTTTCATTTTTTATTTCCAGGGATTCATTCACACTATAATTCGTTATGCCGACAATATGTGAATTAACGTCTTTGGATAGATTTTGGCGGTCAATTATTATTAATTCGGCTCCGAGTAATTCCAGAAGCTGTTTATTTTTTAGGAAGTTGATTTTCGTAATAATCGTGTCATAGTCCTTTAAATTAACATAATAGATGTCGTATTTAACCCTAAATTTCTTATAGATATTATTGGGTTCGATTGTTTCACCATATATGGAAATCTTTATATGTTCGCGTTGGAAATCGTTATCATAAATATAGTTGGAATTATATTCGCTGAAATCTTGGCAGTCCCTGAATAGTTTTATCGAATTTCGCGATGTTAAATCGTTGCGATTAATTTTGTTGTGTATTCGCTGCCATTTCTTTCGGTGTTTATTTTTATTTTTGAAAATAATATAGGTAGGTAAATTTCTATCAATATAATTATGGGCGGCAATAAGTTGTTTTCCTATATTTTGATTGTCTCCCAGATCCTCAATGAAATAATGGGGCTTTTTATTATTTAGCTGTTTCATAATGGCTATATTTTCATCGGTGAATATGTAATCTGGTGTTAATAGATACTTGATAAAACATAGTTTCTGTTCGTCACTATTAATTGAATTTATATATTCCATTTTAAATTCATAGGATTTTTGTTGGGCCGATTTTCGCCGGTGTTTCGTGTTTTTGTTCATACACGGCATTAAATATACCGCCGATTATTCATCGACACTTTATCACCTGCACGAAGTCCCATTTTCGCAATAGTTCCACTATTCATTTCTATCGCATATTTGGCTTTTTTGCCAATTGAACGCAACTTTAATGTGTGTTTTTTTAAATTTTCACATTTACCCACAACGATATTATTTTCATCCAAGAATAGTATATCCAGATCAATATAGGTATTTTTCATCCAGAAATTCTGTATCTGTGGCCGACTATATTCAAATAATAGGCCACTATTATTGGGTAATGGCTCTTTGCGAAACATAAGCCCACGTCGATGTTCTTCTGGTGTTCTAGCTGTTCTAATGATATTTATGGAAAACGGTTCACGACGATTGAAAGCTATTACGGCCGCTAATACGGCCGCTATTACGGCCGCTAATACGGCCATGATGGCAATCGTTGCGATCATCAATAGGTTCATTACTCTATAGTGCGATATGTTCTATGAGTTTTTTTGTTATTTAGTTCTATTATGGAAGAAATATTTATTGATAGTGATGCCGAAATATATACTGATATTGATATGGTTTCGGCCATATATTCGTTTCCATTTAAAACCGAGGGAGACTATGATTACCAGTATAGATTTATTGAAGAAGATGGTGTATATCTGATACAGATAGTTAAATCTAATGACGACGAAGATGAAAATATAGATACCTGTGTTGAACTTATCAAAACCATTCTTACCATACAAAAATGCGACCTACATACCACCTTGCGAATTATACATTCTAAAAATTCAGCCGATACTGTTTTTACCGAGTTTCTAGAAGCCGCTACAGAGGCCACTAGCGGCCAATAGCGGCCATCTTTATCTACTAATATATCATATGCCGAATATTCCCTATGTTCTCGTTAAACAACATGAAGGTTTTAAAGTAGCTAAACCATTTTGTGACACGGAAAAAAAATATAAATGTACGCTAAATAATAATTGTGGTGTTACATGGAACACCGAAGCCTCAAAATTTATTTGTGAATGCCATGGATGCGAGTACGATTTAACAGGTAAAGTGATTAAAGGACCCGCAGTAGATGATATTGATTGCCACTAGGCAATAATCATTTCGCTATCCTCGTAAAAAAAATTATATAAATAATCAAACGCTATTTGAATATAACTGGTTTCAGCCATAAATAATGGCACGCGGTGTGCTCGTTCCTTACGTTTTGTTTTACAATGTTCATCTTTCAGTATTGTGTAGTTTATTATATCGTCAACTTTCGAATCACATGGCCGATAAAAGCCAAATAATTTTTCATAATATTTTATTTCATTTGAGGACATATAGGATATTAATCGATATATTAATCGATATATTAATCGATATATTAATATATAAATAGGCATCATGATATATTATTAATCGTCATGGAATATCAAGTTATAGACCCAACAGATAATGTTCAACGCCTACATGGTTACTGGCAATTTCTTATAATTATTGGTATATATTACCTAACTCCATCTATACAAGTCGTCCTATATCAGGAAACTAATTGTCACTATAA
>Ga0209403_10005721_pt1 | contig 12878 bp, 12 predicted proteins | sample ArcticOcean_MG_C_8_FD_187440 | JGI IMG/M metagenome (GOLD analysis project Ga0209403, IMG submission 187440) | Marine microbial communities from western Arctic Ocean - ArcticOcean_MG_CB11_86 (SPAdes) (version 2) | ecosystem: Environmental > Aquatic > Marine > Oceanic | place: Arctic Ocean... | reverse complement strand
GCTAGGATCGGGGTACTGATCCAATCCAGATTCCAAATCAGACCGGAAATATTACTGGAACTACTGCAAATCCATGACAGCATCCAGACGGGAGGGAACGTTCCGTCGAAGGGTCATATACGCACCAGACGGCGGGCTAACCTTCAGGGTGAACTGATCGTACTTGGCGAGGATCGTACCATTGGATCGCATGCCGCTCGAACCGTTGACATCAAAGCCCAAGTAGCTTGTCGTCGAGCTAGATGAAATCGCCTCGGCCGTATCACGTACCAACAACCAAACAGTAATTTCAGCCTTTTCACCGGCTTCAAGCAAATTGTCGCCACCGTTATTTCCAAGCCAGTCGATGGTCCACGGAACGTCGCTCAAAAACTGGTTGCTATCGCTGTAAGAAACAACCGTGTTGTATTCAGCACCAATGGAAATGTCAGGGTCAGTGCCTGAATCATCGGCCGTGTTAAGGGGGGGTCAAGTCGATTGGTGACCCACTGACAACGTTAGACACGATAAACGACAATTTGTATATGGTGTCCGTGCCACCGCGGCCTGCCTTGTAGGCAACCAGGGAGCCACTGGGCTCGAGAGTACTCTTCGTCTCTTCGATACCGGCGAATATGGTTTCCTTCGACCTCTCTGAGGTGAAGATACCCGTCGAAAGAACGGTGAATGCAAACACCGAAGCTACAACAACGAATGCGATCAGAATAATCGCAGTCTCTAACCCGGTGATGCCACGCTGTGACGTCCCTCGGGTAATAGTCTTAAACATAAGGTCTGGCTCCTCAACCAAGCACGGAATCTGTTTGGGCGCCTTGCCCGCACTTGATACGTAATTCATATGACAGCCCAACCAGAATTCTCTTCAGAACCGTTCGGTAACGCGGTCACACATCAATAATTACCATCTAGCCGATCTGCCTACTGAGACCCAAGGAATCGCCCATCTGCACCAATGGGTTCACTCCCACTGTGGGCAGTCACGCGATCACATCTGGCGGGCTACGCGTGACTACGCATGCCAATGAGAATGAGTCGTAACATTATAGTTTCGTGAACCATGAAATTACGTCATGAGCCGACCCACCGCACGAGCAGGTTGCACAGTCAAGCACACTACCAGCCCGGCTCGATTTCGCAGCCCAACTGCAATATCCGTAGTGCATCACGATACTTTTCAGCCTGCGCAAGACCACAAAGTGTCACGACACCTTTCCCAGTGTTGTGGGCCTCAAGCATGATCAACGAAGCATCGGCAGCCGAAAGTTCCGGCAGCGTTTTCAATAACGCCCAGATCACGTAATCCATCGAATGATGCCTATCGTCGAACAGCACTACCGCCCATCGATTGGACCTCCCTGATGATGTTTCGCTAACTTCACTCGGGGTTGTTACGGGCACTGAATCGGATTCAGACGAACCACCCTGCAATGCCATTGGCGAACCGGTGTTGACATCATCGAAGATCAGGAGGAATCTTCTTCCGCTACCACTTCTGACTGATAGTCGATTCTTTCGATTCAAGGATTCTTCAAATATGCGCATAACCGACATCAAACCATTCCCAGTGTGGGTAGGTAAGCGAAACCAGATGCTGGTCAAAGTTGAAACTGATGAAGGCATCTACGGCTGGGGTGAATCAGGTCTCTCAAGCAGAGAAATGGGTGTCAAAGGAATCATCGAACACTATAGGGAATTTCTGATCGGACGAGACCCGATGCAACGCGGAGCCCTGTGGCAGGAAATGTATCGTAGCCAGTACTTTGAAGGCGGTCGAACGCTTACAGCCGCAATTTCAGCTATCGACATCGCCTTATACGACATTGTCGGCAAAAAACTCGGCGTACCCGTCTACGAACTTCTCGGAGGCAAACAGCGCGACTATGTTCCGACCTTCGCCAGCGGGGGCGGCAGCACCCCCGAAGAGATGATCGATGTCGCACAGCGAATGATCGCCGAAGGATTCGACTGTTTCCGACTTGGGCGAGGCTATGGACCTGAAAAGGAAGGTATCTTCGAGCCACGAGATTCAATTGCGCTCACGGCCGAGGGTCTCATCAAGACACGAGAAGTCGTTGGCATTCGACCGGTCATCGGAATCGATTATCACCACCGCCTTTCGGTCGCCGAAGCCGCATCGTTCTGCCAGATGCTGCCCGCACACACGCTGGATTTCATCGAAGAACCCATCCGAGACGAAACCCCAGAGGCGTACGAAGTTCTTCGAACCCTGACCAACATCCCGTTCGCCATCGGCGAAGAGTTCGCATCGAAGTGGCAGTTCCTTCCGTATATCGAACGCGGCCTCAGCAACTACATCCGTATCGACATCTGCAACGTCGGTGGCCTCACCGAAGCAATGAAAATCGTTGGCTGGGCAGAGGCGCACTACATCGACCTCATGCCTCACAACCCGCTCGGCCCAATCTGCGTAGCTGCGACATCGCACATGGCGATGGCTTCGGCTAACTTCTCGTGGCTCGAAATACGGGAGTCGGCAGGCGAGCAAAACGGCTTCTACTCAAAGGAAATTTTCCCGGTTCAACCCGAAATCGTACCCGGACGAGTAACAGTTATTGACCAGCCAGGACTCGGAGTCGAAGTCGACGAAGCCTCGCTCACAGAACCCGCTCGCCACTACGAAATGCCACACCTCAAACGAAACGATGGCTCTCACACAAACTGGTAGCCGTCACCTAATAACAAAACTATTCGACAACCCGAAAGAAACACTTTGAAAATTACGGACATTAAGCCATATGCAGTCTGGGTCGGTAACCGGAATCAGATGCTTGTCAAAATCTAAACTGACGAAGGCATATACGGTTGGGGTGGATCCGGCTTCTCCGGTCGAGAACTCGGCGTCAAAGGAATCATGGAACACTACCGAGAGTTCCTGATCGGTCGTGACCCGATGAAGCGCGGCGCACTCTGGCAAGAGATGTACCGCAGCCAGTACTTCGAAGGTGGACGTACCCTGACCGCGGCCATTTCGGCAATCGACATCGCACTGCACGACATCGTCGGCAAAAAACTCGGTGTTCCCGTCTACGAACTACTCGGCGGCAAGCACCGGCACACAGTTCCAGTCTTCGCCACGACCAAAGGTCCCTACGGCCAGGACATGATCGATCAGGCAAAAGACTTCATGGCTCGTGGCATCACCGCCTTCAGGCTTTCGCTAGAGGACATGGAAGTTCATAGTGGCGGTTTGTTCGAGCCGCGTGAGTCGATCGCAAACTCGGCAGAATGGCTCATCAAGGCACGTGAACAACTCGGCAACCAGGTGATCATCGGAGTCGACTACCACCACCGCCTGTCGCCATCAGAGACAGCCTCGTTCTGCCAGATGATGCCGACCCACACACTCGACTTCCTCGAAGAGCCCATCCGTGATGAAACTCCCGATGCCTATGAAGCGCTTCGCAAACTCACCGACGTTCCGTTCGCCATCGGCGAAGAATTCACCTCGAAATGGCAGTTCCTTCCCTACATCTAACGCGGGATAACGAACTACGTCAGGGTCGACATCTGCAACGTCGGTGGATTCACCGAATCAATGAAGGTCGCCGGGTGGGCAGAGGCTCACTACATCGACCTCATGCCGCACAACCCGCTTGGCCCAATCTGCACCGCAGCGTCTGTTCACCTCGCCGCCGCCGTGCCGAACTTCGCATGGCTTGAAGTCAACATGTCCCGTGCTGAAGATACTGACCGAAGCGTCTTCACAGAACAAGTCGAGTTCAATGGAAGCAGCTACGTGGTCAATGACAGGCCCGGACTCGGAGACAAAGTCGACGAGAACAAACTCTCAGAACCGTTCAGATTCTGGGAAGCCCCACACCCCCACCGCGGCGACGGTTCGCATACGAACTGGTAATCAGGCCCGTCCCCGTCTTCCTGTCCCTTCTCCATTAGGGAGAAGGTTAGGTTGAGGGAGAATGCCAGCTATCAATCGATTTCTATCGTCAATATCCTACCGGCTACCCAGCTTTCTCCCTCACCTCAATCCTCTCCCCATGGAGAGGAGGTCGGGCCAGCTGGCGCCACATTCCAACCACCAGCTTTCGTTTGCAACTACAGCCGCACGCCATCGCCTGTTACATTTGTCGCACTTGGTGGCGCATTCGAACTGATCCCAAAAGTGGAAGGCTCTAAACGGTAATGGCTGTATCGATAGATCTCACCGGAAAACGCGGCGTCATATGGGGCGTTGCCAACCAACGCAGCATCGCGTGGGCCATCTCCGAACGACTCGCTGAAGCCGGAGCCGAACTGGCGTTCACCTATCTAAACGAACGCCTCAAGAGCCCGGTAGAAAAAGCGACCTCCGGTCTCGACAGCCCAATGCTGCTTGAGTGCGACGCAACCGATGACGATCAAGTCCAGGCCGTATACGACCACATCAAGAATGAGTGGGGCGAGATCGACTTCGTCGTTCACTGCATCGCGTACGCCGACAAAGACGATCTGGGCGGCGATTTCTCAGCCACGAACCTTCAAGGATTCCGTACAGCCCTCGAAACCAGTGCTTACACGCTCATGCCAGTGGTCGGAAAAGCAGCACCGCTGTTTGGCGAATCGGGGGGTTCGGCCATCACTCTCACGTTTGATGCCTCGCAGCGTGTCTACCCCGGATACAACATCATGGGCACTGCCAAAGCAGCTCTGGAAAACGAAGCACGCCAGTTGGCAGTCGAGTTCGGCGAACGGAAAATTCGAGTAAACGCAATTTCAGCTGGGCCACTACCAACCCTTGCCGCACGCAGCATTCCCGGCTTCCGGGACATGACACGTGCTCACAGAGAGCGCTCCCCACTGGGACGCAACATCAACCACAGAGAAGTAGCCGACACCGCTCTGTTCCTGCTCAGCGATATGTCCAGCGGAATCACCGGGGCAATCATCCCGGTCGACGCTGGCTACGGAATTATCGCACTCTAAAACATGCCAGAGAACAACCCAGAGAACAACACGGATATCGCCCTCGGCCTCTCAGCATCCAGATCGTTAATCGTCGATGGTCCTGTCATCTACAGTCCGAGCGGCAAAGACGAACACCGCACCCTATCGAGCCCTGCCATGATCATGGAAATGGAACTGGCATGCGTAGACGCAGTACGAGAACATCTGGGTGAAGGTGAATCGTCTGTAGGCTTCCATGTCGACGTAAAACATCTGGCACCCGCCCTGGCCGGTGAAGAAGTGATCACTAAAGCTACGCTCGTCGACATAGATGGCAGAAAACTCAGGTTTCAGGTCGACACCCGATGGGGCGACACGCTCATCGGAACCGGCATTCATCGTCGAGCGGTTGTCCGGTTGTAAATTGGTGTGTGCTCGCTAACCCGCCGATCACCAGTTGCAGTAAACCCGTACAAAATCTACTGACAGTCAAAATACCGGTTCCGTGTACGGTGATCTAGTCACGCGCGTCACACATATGCGCATTCAGAACCCACTAATCAGAGATCTTCCGTATTCACAGTTGTGAGCAATAGTCAGCCACGCATAACCGATCAGTCACAGGGATCACCAGCCAAAGCCGGCACCTCCGAGTCTGCCTCTACGAGTAATCTCGACCGTGGCATCGACCGAACACATACGGAAAACGACCTGATCCAACGGAACTCACTCACGGTCACCGAACTGGCGTCGTTCGGTGCATCCAACAATTCCACACCAGCATTCCAGCAAAATGCCGCCCGAACACTTCGAACAGAACTTGCGGCCGATGCCGTTCTCATCATCGACTACATCGACGCATTCGGTGGAAAGGCCGTGCGGGCAAGTTCAGGTGCAGATGCTGCGATCATCGACTCAGAAATCTGGCTGCCCGAAGCACTCTCTCCTATCGATCTGAACTCACCGATCACCCTTGTTGATGTCGACCCGACCCGGTTTACCGCGATCACGGCAATGGCTACCGACTCGGAATATCGATCGGCAATCGCAATCGCTATTCCCGGAATCACAGGTGCTTCAGGAATGCTCATCGCCCTCTCGGCTCAACCAGTCGAATACACCGAAGCCCAGATCTAAACCGCAAAAACTATTGCCAGCTTGCTTAGCTTTTCCGCATCAAGGTCAAACGCCCTCAATGCCGCGCAAAAAGGCGAATCGCAACTCGCTGCATCACGCCACATAACTCGATCAAGCACGATCGAATCCAGTAACTCAGATGAAAGTGGAGCTCCGAAAACCCTTCTCGGCAAAATAGCAGACCAGCTAAAACAATTCTTCGAATTCAATGTGATTGCGCTTCGAGTTCAAATCAATTGCGAGTTCGTCACTCGTGAATCTCACAGTTCCGACCATATCCGCAACTACTCAATACCTCCCACCAGTTCAGGCGAAGACGCCAGCGAACAGTCGATAGAAGCCCGAGTCGCCAGCTTCTCGGTCGCCCTAACAAACACTCCGTGTATAAGCGACTCACCTGAAAACAGAACATATGACCTGGCATGGAAATCTGCCGGAATCGAATCAGTGCTCGCCATACCGGTCATAGGCTCGATCGACATGGTGATGGTTCTCGGAACAACTCGATTCGCTGCATACACACCAGAATCTGCCGCTATTGCCAACCGATTCGTCCCGGCTCTCACCGCAGCCTTCGCAGGAGGGAGTTCCGAACCTGTCGAAGCCGTATCCTCAATACAAACCAGATCAATAACGAAATCTCGCGAATACGTGGAATCGATCGCATCGGCAACCGAACTCGTATCCGCCTGTAGAGTCATCGCCACTCAAATCACCAATCTCGCCGGCGCTTCGAGAGTACAAATCGGCTTTATCTAAGAAGAGACCGGCAAAGCACACCTCGGGTTCGACACCGAGGCATCTGATGACTATCTCGAAATCGACTGGATCAGCCCTGACGAGTTCGAAATGCTTAACGAGGTAGATCCAGAGCGCCCGGTAGGGACAGCTCAGCGCTATTCGATGGCACGTACAGCCATCAAAGTCGCTGATCGTGTCATCGGTTATGTTGAAGCAAGGCAAGACGCCTCAGGCTTCGATAAATCGGATGTTGCAAAAATCCAAGAAATCACATCTGCCTGCGCCCCGGTAGTCGCTACTCTCAAGCAACTTGAGCAATCCGAAAAAAACCTGAAAAAGCTCGAAATGCTTCGAAGGGTTGTCGATAAAATACGATCCGAAAAAACAAACGACCCGATTCACAGCCCGAGAATCGCATCCCTGATCAGGAATCTTTTTGACGCCGATTGGATTTACTTCGGCAATGTCGACCATGAAAACGACTACTCGACCACCGAAATAACCGATGGTGTCGACGTCCCTGAACTCGCAGACGAAGTAAGAGTGTCGAGACGGTCACTGTTGATACCTTCAACACTCGCAGCCTCAGGCCCCGTCGCAATCGACCTCGAATCGGCAGCACCGGGCCAGCGAGCGTCTGGGCGCTGGATGTACCGCGCAGGTCTTCGTTCAGCCATATGCGCACCTCTCCATTTGGACGGTGTCGTAACCACCATGTTCATGTGCGCATCGCGCAAGCCAAACGGATTCGGATCGCTCGAGAATAAACTCGCTACAGCGATCGTCGCCGAGCTTGAAATATCTATCGAACGTTCCCGCAACTCCACGTCTCTTAACGGTTCAGACCGCGAAAAAGGCTCAGTCCAGCTTGTGATCGAACAACTCGGCCCAAACCTTCATTCGATCCTGAACAACGCCTCGGCACTGGTCCTGATGATCGACAATACCGGGATCGTGACAGAAGTTGCCGGGCGGGGAATCAAAGGTCTTAATCTCGTACCCGAACGCTTACTGGGACGTGATTTCATTGCCTACTCTCGAAAAATAGCCGGCCTCGAAGAAGCACTCATACGAGCGCTCAACGGTCAATCTGATCGAATAGAAATTGAGATTTTCGGAACCGTACTCGATGCCTGTATGGAACCCGCAGTTTCACTGGACGGAGAGCCTGGGTCAGCCACGGTTGTCGTCTCCGACATCACCGATCGAGTAGCCGCTGAGCGATCAGAATCAGCCCTGAAGCGAGTCAAAGAAGAACAGGACCTCGCGACCAAGTTCATCGTCTCTCTCTCACACGAAATGAAAGCGCCGCTAAGCACCGTCGTCGAACTGGCAGACCTGCTGAGCATGAATGATCGGGGTAACTTGCACCCCGATCAGATCGAACGGATTCAGGTAGTTCAACAAAATGCCGACCGACTAACGTTGCTCGTAAACGACTTCTTGAATATCTCAAAAATGGAAGCCGGCACTTTCAAGGCCAACCCGTCCAAGTTCCAGATATCCGAACTTGCCCACGACCTCAGGACTTCGTTCGAACCCATCGCCAACGGTCAGGATCACAAGCTCTATGTAACTGCCCCGGACGAGCATCAATTTACAACCGCCGACCGTGAACTCCTCAGACAGGCGATCGTTAACCTGCTCTCCAACGCCAGCAAGTACTCGCCTCCCAACACGAACATCGCCCTCGACATCTGGGTCGACGAACAGGATCTGCGCATCACCGTTACAGATGAAGGTCCCGGCATCCCTCACGATGAACGAGACAGGGTGTTCGAACCATATAAGCAGTTCGACAATCCCAATGTTCACGGAACAGGAATGGGGTGACAATCGTCAGGCAAATCGTCGAACTACACGGCGGAAAAGTCTGGGTCGAAGACGGCGGTGGCGGTGGAAGCGGAACATCATTCGCTGTCTGGCTGCCTGACGCAGTTTCAAACAACTAGCCAGCAACCCGACCAGTACCGCGCCCGGCAAGCTACAGAGATGCTTCTCCGTCAGTCGGATCTGATCGCCCGCTTCCTTTCGGGAACTCAAGCAAAGCCTGAACAATGCCCTGACGAGTGACAATGCCGATCACGTAGTCTTCATCCATAACCACCAGTTGATTCACTCGATGCCTATCCATTGCGCTCAGCGCCTCTCGCACCGGCTCATCGCTCGATATCACACGAAGACTGCCTGAGTTCACCAGCTCGCCAACGAGAACCCTCGATCGCTCAGCAAACGACACATCGTCCAGATCTTGCCGAACAATAAATCCACTGAGTTCGCCATTGTGTGCAATAGGAATCGACCGTGCCGAGCTCATAGACCCCATACCCGCCATGACTTGAGTCACCGTCAGCTGGCTCTCGACCATCAGCGGCATCGGGCTCATCGCCATCTCAACGCGCAAACTCAGTTGATCCTGCACCGCAGGTGATGAAGCATCCCGCTGCGAACGCTCCTTGTTCGCCTCTCCTCTCGCCTCGGCACGAGCAGAAGACATCAGGAACCAACCGATCAGTGCGATCCAGATTCCGCCAAACACATCACCAGACAGAATCCGCCACGCACCCCAACCGATCAACAGAAAGAACACCACTCGGCCCACTGCATGCGTAACTCTCGATGCACGCTTCGTGTCGCCAGTAAAGCCCCAGACAGCAGACCTGAGAACCCGGCCACCATCCATCGGGTAACCCGGCAATAAATTGAAGCCTGCAACCAGAATATTCATCCAGCCGGTGAAGAAAATCACGCCATGGAGCGGTGTGACCTGAATCTCGTAAACAGGATGAAATTTAAACCACCATCCGAGCAAGGCGAGGCCAATGACCAGGGAAACCGCAGGACCGGCGAACGCAATAAGAAACTCATTACGCGGGCGGGAAGCTTCCTCTTGAATACGTGAAACCCCGCCAAACAACAACAGCGTAATGCCCCGCACTCGTAATCCCTGCGACAACGCAACAAGAGAATGACCGAGTTCATGAGCGAGCACCGAAGCGAACAGCAGTAACGTAGTTACGATTCCCGCAAGCCAGTACTGCGGTTCAGACCAGAGATGAAAAAAAGACGGATACGCGGTTGTCGCCAGCGACCACGTAATGATCGCAACCGCTATCAACCAACTAGCGTTAATTTCAACCGGAATCCCGACTATAGAGAACAGTTTTATTGAACCACGCAAATTGTCAGTAACCTCTTTTTCGACCAACCCACTCGACCAACAGCACGGAACATCAGGTTCACCTGCCTAACCCTATACGCACCCGCCCGATCACAACCAGTGAGTCATGGAACTCAAGCGCCAGGAAAGCACTCAACTTTCGTCCAGAATCACCAGAAACAACGGGTGTACCCCTTTGCCGGACTATCATGCACCCATTATCACCTCTGATAAGGAATGCCCCGATACGCTCTGGCAATCAGAAGAACGCCATTTTTAACAAATGCCTAAAACCAATTCCGCCGTTCAACTAACCCAATGAAATCGTTCAAACAACCGTTCTACGGATGGTGGATCGTCGGAGCAGGTGGAGTAGTCCAGTGGTACACATCTGCAGTCTTCTGGCGCGGATTTCAGGCATTTGTACCATCGATCCTCACTACATTCGGCTGGAGTCACGGAGCCACCGCAACCGCCATATCGCTTCAGCGAAGCGAAAGCGGGATGATCTCACCCTTCGTAGGGGTTCTTCTAGATAAGTACGGACCGCGCAAGGCAATGGCCTTCGGTGTTCTCGTCACCGGTGCTGGCTTCATATACATGAGCCAGATGCAATCGCTGTGGCAATTCTATGTAGCCATCGCGTTACTGACACTCGGAATGTCGTTCGGCACATTCATCGTATCCGTAGTTACAGTCGCAAACTGGTTCGTTCGAAAACGTGCCAGGGCACTGGCCATGTTGATGTCGTTCTCTGCCATTGGAGGACTGACCCTCCCTCTCCTTGTAGCCTCAATCGAAGAGTTCGGATGGCGCGAAATGCTGATGGCTACAGGAATTGGGTTCTGGATCATCGGCTTCCCCGCGACGCTTGTGATGAGAAAGCGACCAGAAGATCACGGAATGCTACCCGATGGAGACGTTGCCCACGACCCCAACTCGCCAGGCAGCAAACACGGCAAGATGGCACGCGTAAGAGAAAACGCCATAACGATGCGGCAGGCCATCAAGCTAAGATTCTTCTGGCAGTTAGCAATCGTCACAAGCCTCGGGCAGCTCGTCAGTTCTACGAACCTTTTTCACTTTTCCGCGCTTCTGGAATACGGAATGACAACCGCCCTGGCCGCGACTGCAGCCGGAGCCGTTGCCATCGGAGATCTGGGCGGAAGAGCAGGCATAGCAGTACTCGGTGACCGGTTCGACAAACGAAAGATGCTCACGGTTGCGATGATCATGCAAACCCTCGGCGTAGTTGGTCTGTCGGCAATCAATGCAACTGTTCTGGGGGTTTATCTCGGGATGTGGCCCTTGCCGCTTTTCGTTGTATTTTTCGGGCTCGGTTTCGGATCATCGATTCCGCTCAGACTTTCAATTCTGGGCGATTACTTTGGCCGGGCGAGTTACGGCTCGATCGTTGGTCTCACAAGTTCTGTAAACGCACTCTTCGGCGCAGCTGGGCCAGCAATGATCGGATTCATTCACGACTCGGGAGGCACATACAGACCCGGGTTCGTAATCCTCGCGGTCGCCATTGTGATTTCGATACCACTGGCGCTCGGGCTCGAACCAGTCGGACGTGTCAGCGCAAAAGCGAGAAAACTGGCTCGAAAAAACTACCGTGAACGGAATCGATTCGAGTCGTCCGGCTAAGTAACCCTCGAAACGGTCCTCACCAACACGTGCCAATGAGTAACGGTTGCTATCAAGGACTCGCCGATACCCTGATCGTTCTCGCAACGAATGCCCCGTCTGGCCTACCGACCAGCACAGCCACCGCAATCAGCCCCACTTCGGGTTTCTCACCCGCGAATCGAGTTCCGTCGATCACTGTAAATACGCGCCCATCGATAACCCACGTATCCCCATTGATAGCCTCGATGGGCCCAGAAACCGTAAGCTCAACCGCGTTGGCACCCTCTCGATTCGACTCAACTTTGATCTGGAACTGGATCGTGATTATTACGCCACGGTCCGAATCGATGGAGTCCTTGATGAACAGAACCCCGGGAACAAGTGCACTGACCTCAGCGCCAGTATTTTCCACCTGATTCAACAGCTCGGCAACCGGCCTTAGCGTAGCTATTCGCCGGCCATGAAGGCGCATTTCCGAACCTGCACCAACCCACAAATCAAACACCCTGCCGTTGGCAAGCTCCACCATAGCGATCCGGTGGTTACTCGACACTCGAAGCAAAGTTCCGCGAGTCTGGATGAAGTTATCCGAAACCACGGAAAGTTTTTCTATGACTCCCGATTCAAGAACATAGAAAACTATGTCCACTCTATCTCCACGCTCGACCTCGCTCAAAGATTCGATCGGAAGACCGTCTTTTAGCAAATTCTCGCCTAACGGCGTTTCCGGAAGCTTCAATTCAATTCGGCGTGTGTTCGTGGACTTTCCAGAGAGTATTGTCAGCTCTCCGTCAGCAGCGTTCACGAACGTAATAATGCCAGTGGCTCTGACAACTTTTGGCGACTCAATAGAAATGATCGTCGCAACGTTGTAGAAGGCACCACCGCGACCCGTCACCGTGTAAACGCCGTTGATAATTCTCATGCCTGTCTTGACGGCCCCGAACGCAACCCGGCGTCCGTCAACAATGATTACCGTCTCACTCGTGACCAGAACATTCAACGACTGCCCGTTCTCAACCATCACGAGCAATCTGTTCGGCTCACGTCCGATACCTGTAACCGTTCCTCTGAACTTCACATTCGACTGCGCAACGACAACCAACCTCGTCAGCGAACGCGAATTGCCGTTCACACGCACAGCGTCGATCACCAGATCTCCCACTTCGATCTCTTCGAACTCAACACGCTTACCACCCCGGATGATCGGTACATCATCTCCAACCATAAGACGAACGAACGGGCCATCTGTCGGTCGAATAGTTATTGCAGGAACATTGATTTCAATGCGCTCAACAATTCCAGA
>Ga0209403_10005720_pt1 | contig 12879 bp, 10 predicted proteins | sample ArcticOcean_MG_C_8_FD_187440 | JGI IMG/M metagenome (GOLD analysis project Ga0209403, IMG submission 187440) | Marine microbial communities from western Arctic Ocean - ArcticOcean_MG_CB11_86 (SPAdes) (version 2) | ecosystem: Environmental > Aquatic > Marine > Oceanic | place: Arctic Ocean... | reverse complement strand
GGGCTGTATCGGATTTCACATATGCGGCGCCTATCAGCGAAATCGAGCCCGTCGCTATGGACTGATCGACGAAATGGAGATCCCCGACCACGAAAATATTGATTTGATAACCGCCGCTAACCTAGAGACTAAGAGATGGGTCGATTCTGGCAATTAATCTGACACCTAACAGAGACCATTCCGATGGGTATCGGCGGTAGGTGTCCAGCAGGTACGACAGACGAGCGAAACAGCGAATTAAATCGTGCTATTGGAACAATTAACAGAAAAGCCCCTGCATTTCTGCAAGGGCTTCTAAGTTTGTTCTCAAGTGGAGCGGAAGACGAGGTTCGAACTCGCGACCCTCTCCTTGGCAAGGAGATGCTCTACCACTGAGCCACTTCCGCTAGCACTGTCAACAATAAGCAATCTCAGCGGTATGGTCAACCCGCGTAGCGGTTATTTAGTACAAGCGCTACCCAAATTCGCCTTAGACTGCGCATCTAAAACCGTTTGAACAGTTCCCAGCATGCAGCCGCAGGGTGATAATCAGTTTTCGACGCTGGACTTTTAATATCGTTGTATCGCTTGTTACTACTACTGAGAATGCGATACCAACCACCGTGCTTCTGATCGACCAGATTATCTAGCGACCATTGCCACGTTCGTTCGTACCAGTCCCAATACAGCTCATTCCCAGTCCGCTTCGCTAGTAAACCCGCGGCAGCGATAGTTTCAGAGAGCACCCAGTAATAACGATCCGTATCGATAATTTCACTAGTCGTACCCATCGAATAATTGAAACCGCCGTTCTCGTTATCCCAACCTTGTTTGACAGCTGCATCGAACAGCTTTTGTGCCTGAGGAAGCATCCAATACTGCGGATTGTGTTCTTCGAGAATGAGCAATAGTTTCGTCCACTCGGTCCAGTGACCTACGAGATAGCCGTAGGGTCGGAATAGATTTTTTGGATCATCGAGATTGTAGTTCCAGTCGATTGTCCAATTTTCCGAGTAGTGCTCCCAAATCATCCCTTCCGATTGACTCGCAAGATCGATGCACACTCGCCTCGCTAGAGTCGTGGCGCGATCAATGTACTTACGCTCTCCCGTAGCTTCGTAGGCTGCGATCATCGCCTCGCACATGTGCATATTGGCGTTTTGCCCACGGTAAGGATCTGTGACCGACCAATCGGGCGAAATTTCATCGACGTAGAGTTCATCATCACTTCGCCAGAAATGTTCGTTCAATAAATCGAAAGTCTCAGCTAAAGGTTGAGCAGCTTCAGAAATACCAGCTTTGAGTGCGGTTGCGAAAGCTATAAGCACGAATGCGTGCCCGTAACAGTGGTTCGTAGAATCAGCTACCTCAAGACCATCAAGAAGCCATGCATAGCCACCAGTCGACTGCCGGTGATGTTCGATAAGAAATTTCGCACCATGACGAGCCGCTTCTAGATACTCGGGTTTATCTAGCATCGTTGATGCCATGGCGAAGACGTAGACGAATCGGCAGGTGCCAACCAAGTGCTTGGTTTGATCGTCGAATATCGAACCATCGTCACGGAACTGATTGATGTATCCACCGAGTTCTTTATCGATGCAGTCCGGATAGTAGAAATCGACGATCTGCTGAACTTGTTCGCTCAAAAAGCCCTTGGACCGGAAATCGGCTGAGGTTGAATTGGTATTCATGATGGTCGTTTTAGGGGTACTGCACCGATTTACTAGCTCCCTCCCATTCCGGGAGAGAGCTAGGTTTTCACTAGTCGCTTACTTTCACTAGTAGCTTGCCGAAGTTCTTCCCGTTCAAGAGGCCGATGAACGCTTCAGGAGCATTCTCGAATCCATCCACAACGTCTTCTTTGTACTTGATGCTTCCGTCTTTGATCCAGTTGGCGATTCGAGTGCGAGCGATCTCGTGCTGTAGCTCAAAGTCATAAACCAAAAATCCCTCGATAGTCGTTCGAGATCGAATCAGTGCTGCCATGTTTCGTGGGCCCTGCGGAGGAGTCGAGGCGTTGTACTGCGATATTTGTCCGCAGATAGCAACACGTGACTTCATCGCCAAGTTTTCGAATACGGCGTCGGAAACCGGACCACCAACGTTATCGAAGTAGCAGTCGACACCGGTTGGTGATAGGCGTAACAATTCAGTAGAGACATTTTGGGTTTTGTAATTGATCGCAGCGTCGAATCCGAGTTCGTCGATTATGTACTGACACTTCTCGTCACTGCCAGCTACGCCTATAACGAAGCATCCGTTGATCTTACCGATCTGACCAACAACAGCACCAACTGCGCCTGATGCTGCCGACACGACAAGCGTATCGCCCGCTCGTGGTTTGAGTACTGAGAGAAGCCCGAAGTAGGCGGTCATTCCCGGCATTCCGAGTACGCCTACGGCAGTTGAGATTGGGCCGAGTTCGGTATTTACGGGCTTGACCGTGTGAGCGCCAACGGTGGCCCACTCTTGCCAACCGATGTTGGCTCTGACGGTATCGCCGACTTTGTAGAGAGGGGATTCGGACTTCTCGACTCGTGCTACTACTTCACCAGTCATTACGTCGCCGGGTTCGAGTGCGGCTGCATAAGACGGGCCGGGACGCATTCGGCCGCGCATGTAGGGGTCGAGGCTGAGGTAGAGCGTGCGGATCAGTACTTGACCGTGCTTTGGTTCGGGTATCGCCGATTCTGCGATGGCAAAGTTTTTCGAAGTTGGCTCGCCGTCGGGGCGGCTTGCCATAGTCCATGCTCGGTTCAGATTGTCAACCATCTTTTTATGATTCCTGTCGGGTGCCGTTTAGTGCATTGATTGTGGTGTTGAATGCAGGCTTAGCTGTTTAATTCAACACCGAGATTTCCGTATGCATCAACGGTAACCGTCCATCCGGGATGAATCACAGTTGTACAGTCGGGTTCTTCGATGATTGCAGGTCCGGTGAACACGGCTCCGGCTGGGAGTTGTGAACGATCAAATACCGGGGTTTGAAGAGTTCCTTTTTCACCGGAATTCTCGGCGAAGTAGACAGGACGATGCCCCTTCGACGCTACTGAAGCGTCGGTACCGACATTGTCGAGCTTTCGCATCTGTGGTCGAGTGATCTTGCCAATGGTCGTTAGGCGAAGGTTTACTAATTCAACCGGCTCGTCGATTGCGCGGAAGCCGTAGGCCTTTTCGTGGGCTTCGTGGAACGACTCGATGAGTTCGTCCATCCAAGCTTGGTCAATATTGGTGTTTTCGGGAGCCGGAACGCTTAGTTCGAAACTCTGACCCCAGTAACGCATCTCGATGGTGCGTTCGAACTCTGGTGCGCCCGACGCTGAAGCCGCTGCCTTATGAGCTTCAAGTCCTGCGTTTTCGAGACGATCGAACTCGTTGGCGATTATCGAAAGTTCAATTTCGTCAGATCGGACTATCAGCGTGGCTGAACCTTCCATACGAACATCGGTCACGAGAAGACCAAGAGCCGATGCTGTACCTGGACCGAGTGGAATTAGTACCCGAGGAATACCTGCTTGCTCGGCTAATCGAACGGCGTGTGCAGGTCCTGCACCTCCGAAGCCGATTAGCATAAAATCTCTTGGGTCGTGTCCGCGCTGCACCGACACGAGTCGAAGCGCATTAACCATTGCCGTGTTGGCGATCTCAACTATTCCGTGAGCCGCCTCTTCGACGGTAAGTCCAAGCGGTTCGGCACATTGTTTTCGGATCGCTTCTGTTGCCGCTTCAAGATTCAGTGACATCTCGCCACCAGCGAAATAATTGGGATCGAGTCGACCCAGAACAAGGTTGGCGTCTGTGATCGTCGGTTGTTCTCCGCCGAGTCCGTAGCAAACGGGGCCGGGGTCGGCTCCTGCTGAATGCGGACCTACTCGCAGCGCACCACCTGAGTCGACCCAGGCTACCGAACCGCCACCAGCACCGATCTCAACTAGATCGACGACTGGAGTTCGGATCGGGTATCCCGAGGCTCCTCCGAACGCACCGGTTCCGCTTTGAGCAGCACCTCCGACGCTGTAGTCCTTGGTGATGTTCGGCTTGCCGTTGCGGATGAGGCTAGCTTTGGCTGTCGTACCCCCCATGTCGAACGAGATCACGTTTGGATGCCCAAGAGCCGTTCCGAGAGAAGCAGCGGCAACTGCCCCGGCGGCAGGGCCAGATTCGACCATGAAGACGGGATTTTCAGATGCCGCTTCGGCGGGATATACGCCTCCGCTGGATTGCATGACCAGTAGTTCGGATGTGACGCCAGCGGCGTGAAGCTTTTCGCTGATCGATTTTAGGTAGGTGCTAACTATTGGAGCTACCGATGAGTTGATGACGGTAGTTGAAGCTCGGAGATATTCTCGGAACTCGGGCACAACGTCAGAAGAAATCGAGATTATTACGTGGGGCAACTTGGCAATGATTGCGTCTCGTACACGTTGCTCGTGATCTGGATTTCGGTAGGAGTGAAGAAGACACACGGCTACAGCTTCGACATCAGCCGCAGCGATTTGATCGACGACGTTTTTAAGCGCCTGTTCGTCGAGAGGGGTGACTACTTCGCCCTTGGCGTCGAGTCGCTCTGGTACTTCGAAGCAGAGCTGGCGAGGAACTAACGGAGCCGGTTTTTCGAACTGTAGGTCGTACAGGGAAGGTCTGATTTGTCGAGCGATTTCGAGCATGTCTCGAAATCCTTCGGTCGTGACGAAAGCCGTTTTGGCGGTTTTACCTTCGATGATGGCATTCGTTGCGACTGTAGTTGCGTGCACAACGTGCTCGACTGCTCCCGGTGTGACCGAGTCGTTTATTTTGAGAAGCTTTTCGACAGCAGAAATGAACCCTTGCGCGGGTTGTGATGGCGTCGACAGCACTTTCGAGGTCGTGACCTCACCGGTGGCTGAATCGACCAACGTGCCGTCGGTGAAGGTTCCTCCGATATCGACTCCGATTCGGAATCGCCCTTCTGTTGTGGATGCGGTCAATTTGAGTTCCTCGAGCTAGTAAGTTCGGTTCTTGCTTTGGTAGTTGCGGATTCGTCGACAACGTTGGTTTCTTCGTCGATTACAACTCCATATAGATCACGTGCACGTTGACGACTGATCTTGCCTCCGACAACGTCTTTCAACACTGCCGCTGGTTCACGTTCTTCTGGGGGGCCGTATCCGCCACCACCGGGAGTCTGGAAGCTCACAGTGTCGCCGGGTTTGAGTTCGACTACGCACTTCGACGTGAGTTCGCTTTGTTCTTCGGTCGGACTGCCGGGATTGAGAATGTAGTAGGCCTTGCGTCCAGCCATTCCGCCAAATATTCCTTGAGGTCCAACGAGATCACGATCAGACAAAACTGTGAAAGTCGCCGGGTCGTTCGGGAAGTGGTAGTCACGGCGCATACCGAGTCCACCTCGGAATTTTCCTGGACCTTCGGAATCTTCGATTAGAGAGAGTCGGGATACTCGCATTGGAAAGTGCGACTCGACTTCTTCAACAGGGGCGTTTTCGGTATTTTGTCCATGTTGTTGAACCGCATCTGGGCCATCGGAAGTCGCACGTGCGCCGTAGCCACCTGCGAGTGCTTCGTAGTTGCAGTGGTATTCACCGTTTTCGCTATCGATTATTCCGAATCCGGCTTGGGCCATCATTGCCTTCGTTGAAGCAGCGATCTTTGTTGGCATGCCGGGCGCGAACGCTTTGAACAGCATGTCGTTGATGCGAACCTGAGTCTCCCAGCCGCCAACTACTGGAGCGGGGTGGACTGCGTGCACGACGGTGCCGGGCTTAGCGTTCATTTTGATGTGGCGGTAGAAGCCTTCGTTCACTGGCATATCGGGAGCCATCAGTGCCCTAAGCGCGTAAGCACAAGCGGAGAAGGTCATCGCTTTTGTCGAATTTACCGGCGCTCGACGCTGAGGATCACAGCCGTCGAAGTCGAAGAATACGGTCTCACCTTTTACTGTGATTTCGACCTTCAAGTTGACCACTTTGTCGCTGAATCCGTCGTAATCGAGGAAACCTGTGGTTCCGTAAACGCCGTCTGGAATGTTGGCGATTTCAGCGCGGGTGCGTCGATCTGTGTAGTCAACAACGGCGGCTACGTAATGGTCGAAATCGGCGACTCCGTATTTTTCGACAAGATCGACAAGTCGGCGCGCTCCAACGGTGTTGGCGGCTACTTGCGCTCGGAAGTCACCAGTCGTGACTCGTTTTGATCTGATCTGGGCGAGGATCAGCTTGAAGACATCCTCGTTCATCTCGCCCTTTTTCACGAGCTTTACGGGCGGAATGATGATTCCTTCTTGGAAGATTTCCTGAAAAGGTCCGATGGACGCAGGAGCTCCACCACCAACATCGACATGGTGGGCGAGCGATGCGACGTAACCGACCAACTCACCGTTGTGATGAACTGGCCCGAAAACCGTAACGTCGTTGAGGTGCGAGCCGCCGCCGAACGGGTTGTTGACTACCAGCATGTCGCCGGGGTCTAGATTTTCGACACCGTAGGTTTTTATTGAAGTCGGGATAAGTTCTACAAACGAACCAAGATGCACTGGCTGGGTAAACGCCTGCGAGATTGGGCGGCCGTTGCGGTCGAAAAATGCGCAGGAGAAATCTTGACGGGTTTTGACGTTTGTGGAATAGGCGGAGCGTCGAAGCGCGGCGGCCATTTCTTCGGCGACCTGCGTTAGGGCAGATCGAACTACCTCGAACTGGATCGGGTCGGTTATTTGTGAACCGCCGTCCGTGTTGCCACCCGTTTCGCTAGCAGCCACTGCGTAGTTCCTTAGTTGCTTTTTCGTTGATCTGGTTGGTTTCAGGATCGATCTCAACGCCGTATCTTTCACGCGCCCGGTCATGCGAAATTTTGCCCTGTGAAACATCTTCGAAAATCGCTTGCGGATCGCGCTTGAAGGGCGAACCGTATCCGCCGCCACCTGAAGTGCGGTAGCTGATTATCTCGCCCGGTTGAAGCTGCACGGTCGTCTTTGACGAAAGGTGTTCTTCGTTACCGTCTTTTATTACCGCGTAGACGGATTTTCCGCCGTGTTCGCCGTCGAAAAGTCCACGCGGACCGAACTTGTCACGGTCAGCAAGAATCGTGAAAGTTGCCTCTTCAGGGAACATGTAGTCACGTCGTAGACCGAGACCGCCTCTGAACTCTCCTGGACCTTCTGAATCGGGTACTAGCTCATACCGCGTGATGCGAACTGGGTAGTTAGATTCGGTTTCCTCGATTGGAGCATTTTCGGTGTTTTGGCCGTGCGACTGAACGGCGTCGGGGCCGTCGGACGTAGATCGGCCTCCGTATCCGCCGGCAAGAGTTTCGAGGAAGCAGTAGTACTCGCCTGTTTCGTGATTTTCGCCACCGAACCCGGCGTGACACTGCATTGATTTCGTACCCGCACAAACGGCGTCGGGCATGGCGGGCGAAAGCGCTTCAAAGATTAGGTCGTTCAGCCTGACGTGAGTCTCCCAGCCGCCAACGACCGGGGCAGGGTGGACACAGTTCGTTACGGTTCCTTCAGGAGCTTCGACGTGGACGTAGCGATAGAAGCCGTCGTTCACCGGGAGATCACGATCCATCAAAGCTCGCAGCGCGTAGGCACAGGCTGAATATGTTTGTGCGAAGGTCGAGTTCACTGGGGCACGGCGTTGTGGATCGGAGCCAGTCGTGTCAAAGCGAACGCCATCATCGTCGATAGTGATTTTCACTGCCAGTTTTACGACCTCGTCTGTGAAGCCGTCATTGTCGACAAATCCTTCAGCGGTAAACACTCCCTTAGGAAGTTTGGCTACTTCGACTCGGGTTCGACGGTCGGTGTATTCAATGATCTCATCGATGTAGTGTTCGAACTCGTCGATTCCGTAGCGGTCGATGATCTCAATGATTCGAAGCGCACCCGTTCTGTTGGATGCAATTTGTGCTCGGAAATCGCCAGATGTTTCGCGCTTCGAGCGAATTTGCGAAAGTACCAGTCGGAAGAGGTCGTCGTCGAGCACGCCCTTATTCACGAACTTGATCGGCGGGATGATGATGCCTTCTTGAAACACCTCACGGAACGCACCGACTGATGCGGGCGCACCGCCACCAACGTCGACGTGGTGAGCAAGGCAGGCCGTGTAGCCGACCAATCGATCGCCGTAGTAGACGGGTCCGATCAGAGAAATGTCGTTTAGATGGACGCCACCGCCGTAGGGATCGTTCGACAGAATCATGTCGCCGGGGCCGAGGTTCTCTGGACCGTAGCGTTTTACGGCTATTGGAACATGGCGAACAAACGACCCGAGATGCACTGGTTGAGTGAATGCCTGCGCCACCGAACGAAGATCCTTGTCGAAGAAGGCGCAGGAGAAATCCTGACGAGTCTTCACGTTCGTTGAATACGCCGAACGGCGCAGAGCGATCGCCATCTCCTCCGCTGCCTGAGTTAGGGCGTTGCGGATGACCTCGAACTTGATAGGGTCGACTGCAGAAGTAGTCATCGTCGGGCGATGATAGCTCGCCCGACGTGTCGCATGTGACGCTTATTAGTCGATAGCGTTATTAGTTCAGTCACTGAGTGCGAAGCTTCCTATATCGGTTTCCAGACGGATTTGGCGCCTTCCGAGACCACGTTTCCGATGCTGCTACCTGTTGCAAGGTGACCGGTAAAAATGATCCATTCTTGCGTAGCGGCAAGTGTCAGGATTCCTTTTCGTGCTTGGGTCGACATTGCGGTGTTCCAGTCGAATGTTGGGCACCAGTTTTGCTCTGTTACCTGAGCGACGCTGTGGAATAGATCGCCCGTGACTACACCGGTTGTGCCGCCCGATTCGATCAGCACGCACTGGTGACCGGGTGTGTGCCCGTTTGTGGGCAGTGTGGAAATGCCAGGGGCGAGTTGCTCAACTCCACCGATCAGCTTGAGAGCGCCGAGTACTTCAAGAGGTTTCACAGATTTGTCGAACGCTGCGTTTTCGTTCTCGGGCTTCGAGTAGTGATCCCAGTCGCGCTGCGCAATCCAGTGCTTTGCATTCGGGAACGTTAGACGAGGTGTGCCGCTGTCGTACGTAACGTTCCAGCCGATGTGATCGCCGTGGCAGTGCGTTGTGACAACGATATCGATGTCTTCTGGCTGCACGCCAATCGCTGCGAGATTTACGAGAAGTTGCCCGCTTTTGCCAGTGTGTTCGTTGACTACATCACCCATTCCGGCATCGACGAGGATGGTCGGACCTGAGCCATTCGTTGCTCGAATCAGGTGACCCCGCCAGTCGGGATGCCACTTGCCTTCGGAGGTTAGTGCGATCGAACGATACGGTTCCCATGCCTCTGCTGGAACATCGGGGAAGACCGTCGACGGATCGCGTGGCAGCGAAGGTCCGTCGAGGACTGCAATGATTTCGTAATCGCCGATAACGAGTGATGTAGTCATATAGTTTTAGAGTCCTCGCTCTTTCTTCACCCGGCGCCATTCTTCGAATGCTGGCTCTCGTGGTGGGTAGTACTTGCCTGGTGCGACACCTTCGGCTTCAATCTTTTCCTTGAGGTAATTCTCGACTTCTTCGTGCTCGGTGGCGTGTTCAAGAACTGCTTTCGCCATCCATGATGGAACGACGATAACTCCATCGTCGTCGCCGACAAGAACGTCTCCCGGTCGAACAAGCGCACCGCCGATATTGATCTGAATATCTTCTTCAGCTGGGGCGGCTGTTGGTCCGCCGTGCAGGCTTCGTGCAGTTGCGTATACGGCGAGATCGTAGTTTTCGTCACGAAGTACGTCTAGGTCACGGATTGCTCCGTCGATGACAACGCCATCTGCATTGTTCATCTTTAGCTGGAGCAGTTTTACGTCACCAGCGACAACGGTTTTTGTATCGCCTGCAATATCGGCGACAAGTACGTCACCGGGCCCGCATTTGCCCATTGCACGGTACTCGGGGGATGTTTCGCTGTTTGGGTTTTCGGCAAGCAGGTCGGCTCGGTTTGGTAGAAAACGTAACGTGCGCGCACGAGCAGCGAGCTTTCGTCCCTTAGTGAAATTTTCGAGACCTTCACATACGCACAAGGTCGATCCGAAGAAGCGAACGGCACTGTAGACGGTTGCTGTCGGGAGCTTTTTAAACCCTTCCAGAACCTCGTTAGGAACGTGAACTTGCTTCATGTCGAAAGTAGGTATTTTAGACATTGGGACGTATATCTCATTTCAAATAGTGAATAGCGTCATCGCTTACTTGCTGACTATCAGCAGCCAGTAATTTTAAAAGCGTGCGGTAATAGGCGAGATACTACTCTTCGATTCAAACTTCCCGCAACACGAACATACTCAGTGGGAACACGATTTCGTGATGCCACACAATCTATTCATCACGGGCGCTTAGCGAAGATATTCCAGGCGAGATCGCATGTTGGATTGAGTCGTTCGCTAAGCCCGGCTAGAGTTGCGCCGATTCAAAGTCGTAGCGGGCTTCGATCATCATCCAAAAAGTAGTAGGGTGGGCGACAACTCTTAACTTCACCTTGTTTCAGTTCACGGGATATTGAAAATGTTGCCTCCCGGCATGCCACTTTCGCGTTTCACGGTTCTAGATCTAACTAGAGTCCGAGCAGGACCGACCTGCGTGCGCCAGCTAGCCGATTGGGGAGCCGACGTCATTAAGATCGAAGCTCCACCCGACGGCAAGGAAGCGTTGGGTGGCGACCGCGACAATTCGGATTTCCAGAACTTGCACCGCAATAAGCGATCGCTCACTCTGAATCTGAAATCTGACGCTGGACGAGAGGTTTTTTACAAGCTGGTCGAACAGGCCGACGTTGTTGTCGAGAACTATCGACCCGACGTGAAGAATCGACTCGGTGCCGACTACGAAACTCTGTCGAAGATCAACGAACGAATCATTCTCGTTAGCATTTCTGGGTTTGGTCAGGACGGACCTTACGGAAATCGACCGGGGTTTGATCAGATTGCGCAGGGTACTGGCGGGCTGATGTCGATTACTGGTGCTCCGGGGGCGGGTCCAATGCGAGTAGGTATTCCGGTTGCTGATCTGTGTGCTGGAATGTTTGCAGCGCAGGGGACGATGTTGGCGTTATTGGAACGCGAGGTGTCAGGGCGTGGTCAGTGGGTTCGTACGTCGCTACTCGAAGCTATGGTGCAGATGCTCGATTTTCAGGCAGCGCGCTATCTGAAAGAAGGCGAAGTGCCGGGACAGGCCGGGAATGATCATCCGACGAATATTCCGACTGGAGTGTTTCCGACAACGAATGGTCACATCAATATTGCCGTTGCGGGAGCGATCATGTTCGAACGATGTTGCGATGCACTGGGGCATCCTGAGTGGAACTCTGACGAGCAATTTTCGACGTCAGCCGCTCGATCAAAAAATCGTGCAGAGATGAACGCTGTCATTTCGGAAGTGACCAAAACTAACACTAACGAGTATTGGATTGAATTGCTCAATGGCGTTGGTTGTCCGGCGGGTCCAATTAACTCGATGGATCAGGTATTTGCCGATCCTCAGGTGCAACATCTTGAAATGTCAGTCGAAGTCGATCACCCAAGGCTTGGAAAATTCGGCGTAGTGAATCAGGCGATAAAGATGAGCCGAACACCGTCGGAAATTCGCACTGCAAGTCCAGATCAGGGCGAACATACCGACGCTATTCTCACAGAGCTTGGGTACGAAGAATCTCTGATCACACAGATGCACGAGAGCGGCGTCGTTTAGCGGTTGTGAAGTTGTGTTTCGACTGAGATTTTGATCATTTGCGAATAAAGCACTAAGGAATAGAAATATGAGGCACTTGCAGCTGCGGACCGACAAAATGCTGGCGCACGTCGAGGACGGCGTTGGATGGATTACATTCAACCAGCCGAAAAAGCGAAACGCTGTTTCGTTCGACATGTGGCAAGCGATCCCAGAGATCATCAAGGATTTTGCAGCAAGCGACGATGTACGAGTCGTGGTGCTGAAGGGCGCTGGCGACAAAGCGTTCGTGTCGGGTGCCGATATTTCTGAATTCGAAAAGGTTCGTAATACGCCTGAGCAGGTCGAGGTTTACGAAGCTGCGACCGGGGCTGCAAACATTGCTTTGAAGTCGCTAGAAAAGCCGTTAATTGCGATGATTCGCGGCTTCTGCATTGGGGGCGGTATGGCGATAGCGTTGACGGCCGACATAAGAGTGACCTCTGATGACGGTCAGTTCGGTGTTCCCGCTGCGAAGCTTGGATTGGGCTATGGGTACGGTGGTATTAAAGAACTTATGAACATCGTCGGTCCTTCTTTCGCCAAAGAAATATTTTTTACTGGCGGACGGTTTAGTGCCGCTGACGCCGAAACTATGGGGTTAGTGAACCGTGTAGTACCGGTCGACGAATTGGAATATCGGGTTATGGCCCTTGCTATAACGATTGCTGATAACGCCCCGATGACGGTCAAAGCCGCCAAGGCTGCGATCAATGAAGGAACGAAAAATCCTGACGAACGAGAGTTGGATCGAGTCGCGGCTATGGTTGAAGGTTGCTTCAAAAGCGACGACTACAAAGAGGGTCGTCGGGCGTTCATGGAAAAGCGTAAACCGCATTTCCAGGGCAAGTAAGTACTTGGCGCCGTTCTTCCTGAGATCACCATCTCCTCACAGGCCAAGCAATACTCTGTCTCTACGTCAGATCACTCAAATTCTTTGGATTAGTCACTCAACGCTCTCACTTTGGAGGCGACGTAAGCGGAGTCTCAGGAAGGATTTACAGGCGAAATACCGGTCACTTGTAACCACTAATGGTGACAACAGCAACGGCCTTGTCCATGTAGGCATTCAGCGAAACACATAAGTTGAACCTAATAAAATGGTGCCGAGGGGCGGACTCGAACCGCCGACACATGGATTTTCAATCCATTGCTCTACCAACTGAGCTACCTCGGCATTGGCATCCACTTA
>Ga0209403_10005713_pt1 | contig 12890 bp, 15 predicted proteins | sample ArcticOcean_MG_C_8_FD_187440 | JGI IMG/M metagenome (GOLD analysis project Ga0209403, IMG submission 187440) | Marine microbial communities from western Arctic Ocean - ArcticOcean_MG_CB11_86 (SPAdes) (version 2) | ecosystem: Environmental > Aquatic > Marine > Oceanic | place: Arctic Ocean... | reverse complement strand
CCTGAGGCTCCATTCAAGAGAGCCTCAAATTCAGAATGTGTTTGGGAAGACTCGGCGGCCTCACCCCCAGCGGCTGCCGGGTTGGGCGTAGACGGGGTTTGCCCCGTCATCGAGGGAATCAACACGTTGGCGTCCTTTCCGAAGACCCTCCGCCACCGTGCTGAGGGTCGTTTATTTGTTGGTGATCTCGGCAATCAGCTCAGCAGATTTGTCTGGCCCCATGTTGCCCAGCACCTCCGCGGCTTGCTTGTCCTTCATCCGAATGAGGATGCGGACTGCCGTTGACTGATCGAGCTTTGCAATGGACTGTGCCGCCGTGGCGGCGTCCATCTTAGCGTAAAACGAGACGGCCTTGTCCAGTTTCACTTGATCTTGCGACTTCTTCTTAGAGATGTCGTCCGCAATCTTCTTTTGGAGTTTCTCCAGTTGGCTAATCTGCCGCTGGATGTCCTCCTGCAACGCCTTGAACTGCGCCTCTCGCCGGGAGAGGTCTGTCTCCCGTTGCTTGATCTGCTCCGACTGCTCAACGAGCCGAGAGAGGATTTGCTTTTCCGTCTCCGTGAACTCGCGCTTTTTCGGTGCGTCTCCTGCCGAATCCTTGGGAGGCCCGGCGCAGAACTCCAGTCCGTAATCCCGGCAGAGTGCCTTGACCGATTCTGAAAGTTCATCTGTGGTTATGCTATAAGCGGGCCTTGCCTGACAAGTCACCACCAAGAAAACTCCCAAGGCAATAATTTTATTTGTGGTTTTCATGACACTTGCTGGTTTTGGTCTTCAACTGTGAGGTTAAATTTTCATCGTTCCAGGTCTGTTTTGCAAACCTGACTTAGGTGACTGGAGGTCTGCGCCAGAGATTCTGGGCAATTTCATCCGCTTCCATGCCCTCTTCGCGTTCCTCTATTTCGCGCTCTTCGCGCTCCTGTTTTTCTTGGAGGATTTCCAGAACACGCTTCTTCTGGGTGGCTCCAATCAGTTCCTGTTGCTTGACCTCCACCATCTGTGCTTGCTGCTGGATTTGCTCATCCGAGATTTCAATCAGGTATTGCAGTCGCTGCTCGAAGCGATCCCGGACTTGCAGTTGGGGCATCGTGAACCCGTGCTGCTTCGAGTTGTCCAACGCGCTGCCGTTTTCGGACCGACTCTCGTGCAGCACTTGGCGTTGGTCCAGCAGTTTTTGATAGATCTGCACTTCTTGAGCAAGTGCTTTTTGGTAGAGTTTCTCTAGGCGTTCTCTCACTTTCAAGGCGGTCTGCAACCGAAATTTCTTCACGACACGAACTCAGAGGAATGGCCAGCAGGTGCTGTTTGCAAGGGAGTTGCAAATTCCGGGACACTCACGGTGTTCCGCAAGTGATAGCAGGTGACTGCAGCGGCGTTGCTCACGTTGAGCGATTCCACCTCCGGTGTTCCCGGAATGCTCACCAGCCAGTCGCAGCTACGTTTCGTCAAGGGGCGCAATCCGCTGCCTTCGGCACCCAACACCACCATCAGCGGACGATCCCATGCCAGTTGCCGGAGTGGGTTTCGGGATGCACCGTCCAGTCCAACCACCCAGTAGCCGCGCTTTTTCTGCCCCTCCAAAAAACGATGCAAGTTCGTGACGCTCACCACCGGGAACCATTCGAGTGCGCCCACCGAAGCCTTGGCCGCAACTGGCGAGAGGGCGGCTGCACGATCCTTGGGGATCACCACTGCACCGACTCCGAAAAAACCGAGCGTCCGCACAATCGCTCCCAGATTGTGTGGGTCTTCCACGCCATCCAGCACAAACACCAGATTCGGCTTGCCGGAATTGAGAGTGGGCAGTTCCGCTTCGTCAAGCAGGGGCAGCGGACCACACTGCAAGGCAACCCCTTGGTGGACCGACTCCCCCAAATTGTCACTGAACCAGCGAGGAGTTTCATAATGGATTGGCACTCCTGATTTTTTTGCAGCCTCGGCCACAGCTTGCAAGCGGTCTTTCCCGGAATCCTTCAGGTGCAACCCGACTAGCTTGCGGCGCTTGTGCCGGAGTGCCGCCAACACCGGATGGGTGCCATAAAGCCATTCCAACTCCTGCTGGCGTTTCCGGGAGTTAAAGTGACGCTGAGGTGCGGTTTTCATCGTTTTGGAGCAAAGCACTCAAAGCATGGAGTTTTCCCGGTTTTGGGGGAGAATGACAAGTCGTCTGTGGATTTTCCGCAAAAACCGATGGCAACTTTCTGGAGGTTTGCCTAAATTGGCGTGAACTTTTCTAACAATAAACGCATGTCAAAAACCACCGATCTCGTCCAGCGCATCCACGACCTCAACCACGCTTACTACTGCGACGTGGCCAAGGTTTCGGATATTGAGTACGACGGTTTGGTGTCCCAACTCCACGCCTTGGAAGCGCAGGCGGGGGAGTCATTTATGGAGGCATCGCCCCTGCTGCAATTTCCTACAAACCAGCAGCAGGCGTTTCCCTCCCGGCGGCACACCACCTCCATGCTCAGTCTTGGAAATCTCTATTCCGAGCAAGCGATTCTGGAGTGGGATGAGAGTCTGCGCAAGCCCTTGGGGGTGCCCACCCTGAGCTACACCTGCGAACTCAAGATTGACGGCCTCGCCATTGCGTTAATCTATGAACAAGGACGCTTGGCCACGGCGGTCACGCGGGGTGATGGTATGGAAGGCGACGAAGTGACGGCAAACTTGCGGACCATTCCGGAACTGCCCGTTGCGTTGCCAGAACCCCTTGACCTTGAAGTGCGCGGCGAGGTTTTCCTGAGCAAGGACGCCTTTGAAAAACTCAACCAACGCCGCACCGCTAGAAACGATCCGCCTTTCCGGAATCCGCGTAACGCCGCTGCCGGGACGCTCCGCACGCTAGACACGAGTGAGGTGAGTCGCCGCAGACTTGGAGTTTTCGTGTATGCTTGCGTGTCCGGAATCAAGGCCATCCGGCACTCTGCCGCGCTCGACCAACTCACAGAACTCGGTTTTCCTATCAATCCGGAGCGGCATTGCGTCTCCAGCATCACCGAGGCACTAGAGTATTGCCGCAGGTGGGAACCACGCCACTCCGAACTGGCCTATGCCATTGACGGTGTGGTTTTGAAAGTGGATGCCTACAGCACACAAAAGCAACTTGGGGTCACGGCCAAGTCCCCACGCTGGGCGGCGGCCTACAAATTTTCCACCGAACAGGCAGAATCGTGCATCCGGGGCATCGAACTTGGCGTGGGACGCACCGGAGTGATCACGCCCATCGCGCTGGTCGATCCTGTCGAACTCAACGGTACGATGGTCGGACGAGCAACCCTCCACAATTTCGAGCAGGTCCGCAACCTCGACCTGCACCTTGGCGACTTGGTCACGCTGGAGAAAGGCGGAGAGATCATTCCGAAAATCGTCTCGGTCGCTCGATCCGCACGGCCCCCCAATGCACTGCCAATCCTGCCTCCGGAAACCTGTCCGGCCTGCGATGACAAAGTGAGCCACGAAGACGGCGAGGTTAATTGGCTTTGCACAAACCCGGACTGTCCGGATCAAGTACGCGAGCGAATTCTGCACTTCTGCTCACGGCGGGCCTTGGATGTGGAAACCATCGGGCCTGCGCTGGTGGTGCAGTTGTTGGAACGTGAGCTTGTCCGGACCTCTGCGGATTTGTTTCGGCTCGATGTGGAGACCGTTTCGCAATTGGAACGGATGGGAAAGAAATCGGCAGAAAACGTGGTTTCCGGGCTGGAACGTTCCAAGCATTGCCAACTAGCGACCCTGCTGCACGGGCTGGGGATTCCCAACGTTGGCGAGAAAACCGCCCGCCTGCTTGCTCGACGCTTTGGCAGCCTCCAAACCCTGCGGACAGTGCAGCATGAGCAGTTGCTGGCGATTGACGAAATTGGCCCTGTGATTGCGAACAGCGTTGCGTCTTTCTTCGCAGATTCCCGCCAGCAAGCACTGGTGGACGATCTGCTGGCGGTGGGTGTTTGCCCGCAGGAGGAGGCGATCCTGGAGGCGGACAATCCTCATTTTTCCGGAAAAATCGTCGTGCTGACCGGAGCGCTTTCCGAAGCTCGTGATGTCTGGAAACAACGACTGGAGGAAGCCGGTGCCAACATCACCAGTGCGGTCTCCAAAAAAACGGACCTCGTGCTGGCTGGAGAAAACGCAGGCTCCAAGCTGGAGAAAGCCCACAAGTTCGGAATCCAAGTGATTGACGAAACCACCGCGCAAACTTGGCTCAACCTCTGATGATTTCGCTAAAAAACACCTAAACGTTGATTCACCACAGAGGCACAGAGGACACAGATAATTGTTTTTACAGGCTTTTTTCTCTGCGCTCTCTGCGGTGAGTTTTCACGATTTTCCACTTCTTACGGAATCGTCAACCTCTAGCTTTCTGAAACCACATGAAAGGCGTCATCCTCGCGGCAGGCTATGCCACGCGCTTCTTGCCCGCGTCCAAGACCATCCCCAAGGAGATGTTCCCGCTCATCGACCGTCCGGCGATCGACTACATCGTGCAGGAGATGGTGGATTCCGGGATCACGGACATCCTGCTCGTTTCTTCACGCCGCAAGAAAGTGCTGGAGGATTACTTTGACCGCGAGGTGGAACTCTCCTCGGCGTTTGCGGAGAGCCAGCAGTCGGAGAAGCTGGAACTCATCCAGCCTTCGCCTGCAAACATCTTCACCCTGCGGCAGCAGCACATGATGGGCACGGGTAACGCGCTCATGCTCGTCGAACCGTTTGTGAAAGGCGAGCCGTTTGTGGTCGCCTATCCGGACGATATTGTTTTTGCCAAGCCTCCACTTTGCTGCCAACTCATCGAGGCGTGGGAACAGACGGGAAACACCATTCTGACCGTGCAGTCCCTTCCGGAGGACGAACTTTCCCGCTACGGCGTGATTGACCCGGAAGCGACGGGGAATCCCATGAAGGTGCGGAAAATGGTGGAAAAACCAAAGCCCGGAACCGCACCCAGCAACTTTGCCACTTACGGGCGTTACCTCTACACTCCAGAACTCTTTGAGGCACTACGCGCCACGGATCACAGCCACCAACACCAAGGCGAATTTACCCAAACGGAGGCGATTAATCGACTCGCGCAGCAGGGAAAAGTTTCGGCGGTGGAGATGGTGGGGGAACGCTTTGACGTGGGCGAACCGCTCGGCTACCTGACCTCGATGCTGCGCATGGCCATGCAACGCCCGGAACTGCGGGAGGCACTGAAGGAAGAGATGCAGAACCTGCTGGCTCAGAGTTGAACTGCAAGCTGACTCAGGCGTGCAGGGCAAACTGCGAAAGTGCCTGCGCTTCCAGTTCCTCACGGTTGGGCATGGTGGAATCCGGAAACAGCAACTGCGTTCGGCAACTGGGTTCGCAGTCCGCATCCCACGGGTAGTGACCCTCGTCGTCCGGCCAGATGATCCGCAGCCTGCCGTTGAGCAGTGGTGTTCCTTCTGGATCGAGTGGATTTGCCGTGACCCAAAGTGCCACATCCTCGGCGACGTCCTCAAGCAAATCCCCACTCCGGACGCGCTGTCCGTTTTTGACGCGCTGTGCCAGTTCGTTCAGCAGAGCGGTCCCCAAAGCTTCGGGCAGGCCCAGCACCTCAAAATCCGGATGCTGGTAGCTCCAGTGCAAGCCCAGCGTGTGGATGAAGTCCACATCGTGATACAAGGTGGACAGCACTGTCCAACCGTACCGCCGGAGGTCTTCCCGGATTTTTCGAGAAACGATGCGCGGGTTTGTTTCCATGCAGTTTGATCTTCGTTCAGGTGAGCGAACCCATGAAAGATACATGCCAGTTTCCCTCCTGCAACGCTTGCCCCACGCCTCTAGGCCGGGATTGCGGGAGGCACTGGAATTTGGCGCAGGATGCTGCTCGTGCAGTGAAAGCGCCTTGCTGGACTCCGGAAAGACGGAAAGACAACCTCCACGGCACAAGCCAAAAGCCACAAACTTCAAGACCATCCACAGATAAAAGACCTCGAACCTCCTTCCTTGCCACTTGCTACACAAAAAGCAGTCCCGAACGGGGATACTCAAGGGAGGAGGTCCGTGAACAAAGCCCATTGTATCATCAATCCATCGCAAAACACACATGAGCCGTTCTGCTTACCCTTCCAGAGCATGAAATGACGGGACGTCGATTCCGGTACTCTACCACTCCCTGATTTCCAGTGAGGCCTTCTCATGCGGAGACGTGGGCTTGCCAAGGTTGATGGTCTCGCAAGAACCCAAGGGCACCGACTTCTGAAAAAAATCGGATACTCAAAACGCCGCAGGTTGAACGAAAAGGGTGTCTCGAATGGTTGAAGACCCCAGAAAACGACTAATTTATCACCTCAGAGGACTTCTTGCGAGACCATCAAGGTTGTGATCCGAGGAGGCTTCCACAGGAATCCCCTTGCCGTCTTCCGGAATGCGGAGCCGCCGACTGACGAGCAGCACCATCGGCTGCACCAGCAGCAAGGTGCCACAGGCGATCAGGCCGATGGTGTCCATGCCTTCCAAACGTCCCGCTTCCAGCGACAGCACCCACGAACTCCAGAGTCCCCCGAAACCAAGCGAGAAGGTCACGAGGATCATGCTCCACGCCATCAGGCGTCCACGCACCTCGATACTGGTGAGTTCCGACAGCACCGCTTGCAGAGCGGGGAAGCGCACGGCCAACCCCAGCATGATACCCGCAAACGAGGCTCCCACGAAAGGGGCGGGCACCCATTCGTGAGTCGAAATCACCAGTGCCGTGCCCAACACAAGCGATCCTCCCGCAATGCAGGACAGCCGCCAGCCACGGTTCAGTAGAAAGCGGGCGCAGAAGTTCCCGGCGATGCTCGCCACCCCACCCTGCATGTAGCAGAAGCCGATTCCGGAAGGAGTCATCCCGTAGTTGGTGGAAAGCCAGACACCCACGTTGGGGGCAAAGCCGAAGAAGCCAACCTGCATGAAGAACTGCATCCACAGCACGACCCGTACTTCCGAACGCCGCAGCAGGTCGAGCATTTGCCCATACTGTCGTGCCACCCGCTCGTTTTCTGCCCCTGTTCGGACGTGTGGGAGCCGCAGGATCACGAGCAGCAGCACCAAGACGACAACCGTGATTCCGAAGAAGATGTAGCGCCACGAGAAGAGTTCTCCCAGCCATGCACCCAGTGGCACTCCCAGCAGTGGCACAATGGCAAAGGAAAGCCCAAAGTTGGCAATGGCACGGTCGCGTTGCCTGTCAGGGAACATGTCGCTCGCGTAGGCGATGCAGTTGGACAGGATCGGTCCTGCAAAGAAACCACTGAAAAAACGTGAGGCCAGCAGCGTTGTTGGCGTGGTGGCAAGTGCCAATCCGCAGGAGGATAATGCTAGCCCGAACGAGAGCAGCAGGATCATGCACCGCCGTCCCCAGCGGTCCGAAAAGGGGGCGAGCAGAAACGCCGAAATCGTCGAGGCCGCCGGGCCAATCGCGATCAGCAGGCCGCCCTTCTCAACCGGAAACCCAGTGCTGTTGGCGATCTCAACAGTGAGCGGGATCAGGATCATGTGCTGAACGTGCGAGCAGAACAGCAGCGCAAACAGCGACCCCTGAAAAAACCAGAAATGTAGCGCTGCTTGCTTCATAAAGAGAGACGGTCGGTAATCGCGTCTTCGTTGGTTGTCTTCAGCATTGCTGCCGTGTGCTTCTGTTCTGCGCTGGCAGGGAGATTGAGTGTTGCCAGCGGAGCGTTCATCCGCCGGGTGAGTTGGTGAAAGCGCAGGTTGTGGAGGAAGGCAGCCACCGTTAAGCCGACGATCATCCCGGTCCACAAACCGATGACCCCATACCCCCACTGGAGGCCGAGCAGGTAGGCGATGGGCAGACCAAGGACTGAGTAGGAGAGCAGGTTCACTAGCATGGGGACGCGGGTGTCCTTGAGGCCGCGCAACGCACCCAGTGCCCCCACCTGAAGTCCGTCGGAAAGTTGAAAGAGTGCCGCCATAAACAACAACTGCACCGCAACAGTGGTCACGGCAGAGTTATCGGTGTAAATCGAGATGAGCGTTTCCGGAATCGCCGCCATCACAATCGCCATCCCAAACATGACGATTCCGCAAAGCAAGACTCCGGAGAAACCGATGCATCGAGCTTTCTCAGGTTCCCCGCGTCCAATGGCAAACCCAACCCGTGTGGTGATCGCGGTGGAGAGTCCCCAAGGAATCATGAAGCTGATCGAGGCGATGTTGACAGCGACCGAGTGTGCGGCCATGCTCGTCACGCCCAGCATCCCCACCATCAGGGCAACGATGGCAAAGAGGCCTGTTTCGGCCATGGTTGCAAATCCGGTGGGCAAGCCAATCTGTAGAATTTCTCGCAGATGCGAAATTGAGGGCCACTGAAACCTTTGCAGCAGGTGGTACTTCCGGAATCTTGGGAAGCGCAGGCAGAAGACCAACATCACCACCGCCATTGCGTTCCAGACGAGGCTGGAGGCCCAACCTGCGCCCACCGCGCCCATGGCTGGAAAGCCGAAGTGTCCGAACATGAAGGTGTAATTGCCCAGAATGTTGAGTCCCAAACCCACGACATGGAAGTACATGTTGGGGCGCGTGAGGACGATGCCCTCGTTGAAATGCTGTAGCACAGAGTAGAGCAGGATTCCCGGAAGTGCGGTGCTGATCGCTTTGAGATACCCAGTGGAAATGCGGATGACTTCGGACTCATATCCGATCAGACTCATGATCGGTTCAAGATTGTGGAGGAGGACGATTGCAGGCACGCAAAGCGCTGCGCTCAACCAGAATCCTTGCAGCACATACTCACCCATCGACTCGTTTTTCCCCTCACCATGCAATTGCGCAACAATGGGGACCAGCGTGGTGAGAATGCCGAGAGCAAACAGGAGAATCGGATGCCAGAGCGAGGAGGCAATGGCCAAAGCCGCCAAGTGGGTGGGGCTGATCTGCCCGGCCATCACGGTGTCCGTGAACGTCATCGAGATCAGCAGCAGGTTGGCGGCGACCACCGGAAGGCCGAGGCGCAGGATGCTGGCTGATTCGTGCAGGAATTTCTGGCGGCGGCTGGTGGAACTCATAGAACACGTCACAAGGTTGCCGGAAGCAGAGGCTTTGGCAGCGGTCTGAGAACTCGCTCATCAGGTCGATCTCATCATCAGACGGGAAAGCCGGTCATCTTGCAACACAAGAACAAGTGACCTACTTTGAGCGGGTGAGGCTATGAGGTCTCTGTTTTTTTCAGCAACACATTTTTTGGATTTGAATCATGGAGCAGATGGATATTCGTCGCGTCGTCGTGCAGCTTGAGGAAGTGCATCGGGAAATGGAACGCACGGTTGATCCTCCCTCACGGAAGGTGACGGTGGCGGCGGTCATCCGGAATCCTTACGCGGGTCGTTATGTGGAGGACTTGGAACCACTTTATGACCTTGGCGTGGAAGTTGGTGGCTATCTGGCTCGCAAAGGAGTGGACGCCCTCGGCGTGGAGCCGTCGCAAATCCAAAGCTACGGCAAGGGGGCGATCGTGGGCATCAACGGAGAACTCGAACATGCCGCCGCTGTGCTGCACCCGCGCTTTGGCAAACCCGTGCGAGCGGCCGTGGAAAAGGGGGACGACATCATCCCCTCAACCAAAAAACTGGGTGGTCCGGGCTCGGTGCTGGTGATGCCGCTCACCAACAAGGACAGCATCTGGAGCTTCGACCACATGGACGCTGCGGAAATCACCATTCCAGACGCACCCCATCCGGACGAGTTGGTGGTCGCCGTGGTGCTCGCGGATGGGGGGCGCCCATTAGCACGGGTGAGCAGTTGAAAACAATCAAACAAAATGACTTTCTCAGGCAATTCAATGTTTAAGGCAATGATTCTGCTCAAACGCCGTGAAGACATGAGCATGGAGGAATTTCTGAAATGGTGGCTCGGTCAACACGCTGAACTGCCCAAGCAACTTCCCGGACTTCGGCGGCTTTGTTTCAATGCTGTCGCAGGTGACGGGGAGGGGCTGTACGATGGAGTTTCCGAACTGTGGTTCGATTCGAAAGTGGATTTCGGGGGAGCCTATCAAACTGCAATCGGTCAGGCCGTTGCGGCGGATTCGCTGGCCAATGTCAGCAAACGTGAGCGGCTTTTGGTTCAGGAAAACGTGGTGGTGTCATAGCACAAGACCGCAACGCAGTTTGAGCAGTTTCCGGAACCACCCCCTCTGGTTTCAGCTTCCGGAACTTGTGTGTTCCTCCCGGTCGCAACGGAGTTGGAAGGTCGCCATACCGATGACCTTTCGCCCTTTCCAGGCTTCCAGATCAAAGGTAGTTTCACCGAATATCCAACGGCGGTCGCTGAAGCGGTAGGCACATGCGACCCGACCGGTCACCCGGAATTCGCGTGAGGCCGTGGTGCAGCGCACGAACAGTTTTTCCTGCACCTGCTTGGAACTGATTTCCTGCTTCCAGTGCAGCTTGCAGGTCCACGCCTTCATGGTCTTGAGCGGGAGTTCCAGTGCAAACCGAGTCTGAGTGGATTTGGCCGGAAATTCGTGCTGGAGCAGCACCATGCCCTGCTCAGTGCTGGGTTCCACTTGTGTGATCGTCCACGAAAACAAGCTTTCGGCTTGCAGGGACAAAGGCGCAAATCCCAGCACAAGGCTAAAGGCCAATCCTCGCCAAAGCTGCGGAATCCGTAAGTTAGTGGCTCCAGAGCAACACCTGTCCCATTTTCCGACAAAGCTTATCATTGGTAGTGGAGTGGGCGGCACGGCGCAGCTCTTCCCCGCTGAGAGCGAGAGCCTCGTTTTGGAAGTGTTCCGGGCATGTCGAAAGGGCTAGGGTTTTTGCAGGTTCCTTTGAAGTGGAGGATGTCTCATCCTCTGCCTTGCTCGGAAATCATACCATGTCCTCCGGCGAGGTCGAGCTTAGGATTCGTGCTTGCCAAATAAGGCGGGGCTGGAATCCTGTCTGGCCCCGTGTTATGCTTTCTCGAAAGCTTAGACTGAAAGCATTGCTAATGAAGAAAATCGCTCCCTCTTTGAACACGCTAGTGCGGGCAAGCTGGCGAGTTGCTCTAGTGTGTGCGGGACTGCTCTTACTGACGACAGGTTCCAGCACAGCACAAACGGCCAGCGTGATTCGCTGGGTGGCGGTATATGAGGAAAACAACAGTCCGGACAAAATGTTGCGGTTGCCGAGCACATCCTCAGAGCACCGTCGGGTGCCCTTTATCTACCTGACTGAGTGGAAGTGCGAACTGCACTGGAATCAGTCGGTTCAGCGGACTCACATTGAAGAACGCCTCTCTGTGCGTTGCTTGCTGGATGATGGGCGTGCCACCGCAGCGGACGAAGCGATTTGTAGCTACTGGTTCGATCCCGGTGAAGTGCGGATGGAGCAGCGGGGTACCCTCACCCTCACGGAACGCAAACGCCATCAGGCGACCATGGATCTCTCTTGTCGACTGGAGCCTGCCACCAGCCCGTGAGTGTTTCGGTTGTTGCGATTTTTGTTGCAGATCGCCAAGACAGGGAGTTTTGGTATTTTTCTTGGATACAAGTTTCCTGATACGGTAAACACTGCCAAGCTCCACAAAACGGAACCCCTAACATGCCCAAGGACTTTGTTGAACGCGCCTTGATGACATCTTTGATTATCACCTTTCTGCTGGCGACCTTTGATCTGATCTTGTTCCAGATGGTGGGAACCGCTTTTGTCACCATTCTGATCAAATGCTACTCGCTCTGGATTTATCTGCGCTATCGTTTGCGGTGGGACACGATCAAGTTGCTGGAAATCGGCGCCTTGGTTGCCGATGTCGTGTTGATCATTGAAGAGGGGTTTGCAGTCGCCTGCCCGGTTGCTTCGCTACTGATCGTCATTCTGGTCTCGCTTAACAAGGAACGTTTCTTGAGCAAGTACCAGCAGGATTTGGATCGGGTGTTGTCTGGAAAGAAAAACGGTTGAGCGGCTGGGCGGAGAGTTCCCAAAACCGCTCAAAGGTCAGAGGGTCAGCTACGAGTGATGACCACCTTGCTGGGCTTCAGACTGAACGAGAGTTTCTCTCCGGCATTCACCTTCAGGATTTGAAAGACCTCTTTCGGAACCGAGGCCCGACCCGATCCGGACTTGGTGGATTTCACCTCAACCATCACCGAAGACGGCATGGGCTTGCGCTTACGACCGGCGCTTTTGTTGGCCTTGCGGGTGCGGATGAATTTGGGCGGAACCTTTCCCAATTCCATACACGCAGTGAACAAGGAGTTCCTGAAACTCGTGACGTTCTTGAACCCGCACTCCGAGAAAGCGGCGTTCATGGAGGTGCTGGAGGATAACTCCGTGGCTTTGTTGACCAGTTTTTCCATCTGGGCTGTTGTCATTTTTGCCATGAAATGAGCTTTGATTGGGATTGAAAAAACAGAGTGGCTATTGCCACCCTCTGTAAAGCGCGGGCATGCTTGATGCCGACACTCCTAATTAGCATAAAGTGTTTTTTGCAGGAGTGCAAGTGTTGAAATCATTTTTTGTTTAATTTGCTAGATTGCTGATGCAACTGCTGTTGAGGGATGACGCATCCCAATTGCTGGGAGATTCAAGATGAGTTCATTGAAAAAAGACAGTTTTGAGCAAACTTCGTTTCTGCCGAAGCCAACTATCTGGGGGGTTTTCAAAGTGCATGAAACGGGCGAAACCTTCACCACACCCTATGTGTGGTGTGACAGTGAGGCGTTTGCAGGAAAAGCACGTTCTCGCTTCAATCATACGGTTATTCAACAGATTTTCCAGCAGATGCCTCCCGGAGAAAATAATAACCGCCACTCCCATGAGTTTCAGCAGATGAGATTGTTTTCGCAAGATTGATGGACTCGTAAAAAGTCCACTGGATGCAAAATACAGTCAGATTTAGGGGTCATCAAACCATTCGACACCCTCGTTCCTTTCAATACACGG
>Ga0209403_10005708_pt1 | contig 12899 bp, 9 predicted proteins | sample ArcticOcean_MG_C_8_FD_187440 | JGI IMG/M metagenome (GOLD analysis project Ga0209403, IMG submission 187440) | Marine microbial communities from western Arctic Ocean - ArcticOcean_MG_CB11_86 (SPAdes) (version 2) | ecosystem: Environmental > Aquatic > Marine > Oceanic | place: Arctic Ocean... | reverse complement strand
AAAGTAGTGATCGCACCCCAGGGATTTAAAGAAAGCCTGACCGGCATGGAAATTGCCGAGTCGATGTCGGAGGGCGTGATACGCGTCTGGCCTGAGGCGGAGATCGTAATGATTCCTGTTGCCGATGGCGGCGACGGAACGCTTCAGGCGCTTGTCGATAGTTCAAATGGCGAAGTTCGTACAGCAAGCGTCGAAGACGCTATTGGCAGAACAATCGAAGCTGATTGGGGTGCGCTGGGTAATGGGACAACTGCGGTAATCGAAGTCGCAAATGCAGTCGGACTCGCAAGGCTGGCGCAGGATGAACGCGATGTTCGCAACGCTTCAACCTACGGAGTGGGTCAACTTTTCACAGTGGCGCTCGACGCGGGTTTCACAGATTTCATCATCGGGGTCGGCGGTAGTGCCACTAACGATGGCGGTGCAGGGATGATGCAAGCGATGGGCGGCAAGCTCACCGATGCCAGCGGTGCCGATCTTCCCCGCGGCGGCGTGGCGCTTTCCGATCTGGCCCATATCGACGTTTCAGAATTGGACCCACGCATGGCTGATGTGAACGTAGTTGTTGCCTGTGATGTGAATAATCCTCTCTGTGGTCCGCAAGGGGCTTCGGCGATTTTTGGCCCGCAAAAAGGTGCTACCACCGAAGATATTCAGGATCTCGACGCAGCGTTAGATAATTTTGCACAGGTCATCGCTACTGATCTTCGTACCGACGTTGCCGAAATACCCGGAGCCGGTGCGTCGGGTGGACTCGGTGCTGGGCTGATGGGATTTTTCGATGCGAGGCTTCGCCTCGGTGCAGATATAGTTCTTGAGGCGGTTGAACTCGAGAAGCATCTCGTTGACGCCGATCTGGTTATCGTCGGTGAAGGCCAGTTTGATCGTTCGACCGTTTTTAACAAGTCGCCTGTGGCTGTTGCTCAGCGTGCCAAGAGAAATGGGACTCCCGTTATCGGCATTGCCGGTTCGCTTGGCGCCGGCTATCAAGAGGTCCATGAACACGGGATCGACGCCGTCTTCAGTCTGGTTAATCGTCCAATGTCGCTAAAGGCAGCAATGGAAGATACTCGGCGACTCGTGGCTATCGCGACCGAAGAGGCGTGCCGGGCGATATCTCTTAGTATTTAGAGTTCCTCTTAGCCGTTTTCGAGAATGATCAAGTGGACTTCTAACGGTCCATGGATTCCAGTAACCGTTGTGCCCTCGATGTCGGCCGTCTTGCTGGGACCCGATATAAGATTCATCGATCCGGCGAGATCACCTGACAGATAATCGTTCCGCTCCATGGCGAAGAGTTCGTCGAGTGAATCGAGGACTTCCCCCGATCGAAGCACAGCAATGTGGGTAGGTGGAGCCAGTGATACCAGGCGGGACAATCCACTGCGTGGGTGAAGCACCACCGTCCCCGTTTCGGCGATAGCGTAGTCGACACCGGTGATGCCGATATCAGCCGTGAAAGCAGCCGATTTGGCATCTTGTATATTCGCTTCGCTGTTTTCGCCATCGTGTTCGGTCACGCCGAGAGTTGCGCCTGTGTTCGTTACGGCAGAATCGACTCCGATTTGCGACAAAACGTCGTGGTTTGAACGCAGTACAGACTTCGCACCTTTTTGTTCACAGATACTTGCGATCAGATCGGCAGCATCTTCCGGGTTTCCGGCTCGATGCACTTTCCATCCGTTTGTGGCTGCCATTGCTGCCATCTGTGCGGTTAGGGTGTCGGATCGTTCCGAGGCGTCTGACATCGCACGATCTGCGTTGGCTTTCGCTGTATCGGCGTTCTCGAACACCGCTGTAGATGCATCTGCGGCCTCTTCAGACGGACTGAGAACTTCCGATCGACCCAATGAAGACGTGACACTGGCTATGAATTTCGCTCGATCTGTCATGATTTCGCCTTCTTCCGTCGCTTAGCTAAGCGTGATCTCAACGACCCTGCTGCTATAAGCGGGAAGTCTCGCGTGGAGGTCCAGCCTGAAATGGGAGGTGGAGATTTTCTTAGCCAACCGTTCCGGGCAAGTGGTCGCAAAATCAGTCGCGCCAGTTTTGCGCCATAGTCAAAGCGTTTCCGGCCCATCATCCCGATTCGCCACGACTTCCATACAAAGCGTTCGCTGGCAGACGACGTGCGTTCAGCGGAGTCGGTACTTCCTTCGGCGCTCCGGTATCTAAGTTCAAGCAGCATACGAGGGATATTGATCTTCACAGGACAGGCGTCATGGCACGCTCCGCACAATGACGAGGCGGCAGGTAGATTCGACGCGTCTTTGAGTCCGGTCATGACGGGCGTGACAATCGCCCCAATGGGTCCCGGATATACCCAGCCGTAGGCGTGTCCCCCGACCTTGCGATACACGGGGCAGGCGTTCAAACAGGCTCCACATCGGATGCAGTTCAACGACTCTCGCATCTGAGGATCTGCAAGTAGTTTCTGGCGACCATTGTTCATGATCACGAGATGAAATTCTTCTGGACCCTCTTCTTCGTCGGGTTTACGCGCCCCGTTGACCATCGTGACATAGGTTGATATTCGCTGGCCGGTTGCCGACCGGATCAGAATTCTGAGCATGGTGCTGAGATCCTGAATCGACGGAATTATCTTCTCCATGCCCATCACAGCTACGTGCACGCGAGGGACGGTGGTCGACATACGACCATTTCCTTCGTTCGTTACGAGCGCTATCGAGCCTGATTCGGCAACGGCGAAGTTAACCCCAGTCACCGACATATCGGCGCGCTCAAACACGCCTCGCAGTTTTTCACGCGCCATCATCGTGAGTTCAGTAGCGTCGGGGACTCGATCGCCTTCTTTAAAATCATCGTCTAGAAGTTCAGCGACTTCCTTCCGTGACTTGTGAACGGCGGGAGCGATCAGGTGGTACGGCGTTTCATTCGCAAGCTGAATGATGTATTCGCCAAGATCGGTTTCGACCGTCTCAATTCCTTCGTCGTTTAGTGACTCGGCGAGTGCCATCTCCTCGGAGACCATCGACTTCGACTTGATGACTGTCTTGATGTTGCGTGCGTGCGCCAGATCGATGATGTGCTTGCGGGCTTCCTCAGCGTCTTCAGCGAAGAAAACGCTGCCACCGTTCTTTTCGACGTTGTCGGCGAGTAGTCCAAGGTAGTAGTCGAGGTGTGCAATCGTGTGATCCTTGATCGCCTTGCCCTTCGTACGAAGCTCCTCCCAATCAGGAGTATCGGCTGCGGCTACAAGTCGACCTTTGAAGAAACCTGTGTAGACGTGTTCAATCGCCTGTTGAACCTCTTCGTCGCCCATCGTTTGTGACGCTTTAGAGCGGAAGTTAATGGTTTGGGGCTTCATCGCTTTGCCCCCGCTCCACTGGCGTTGCGTATAGACATGGCAAGGATTTCGGCGATGTGCACAACCTGTACGTCCGATCCTCTTCGGCGTAAGCCGCCCTGCATCTGATAGACACACCCAGTGTCGGCGGCGACAACGGTTTTAGCACCGGTTGACTCGATGTAGTCGAGTTTCTCATCGAGGATGGCCGATGATATATCCGGCATCTTCACCGAGAACGCTCCGCCGAAACCACAGCAAACATCGTCTCGTTCAAGCGGGGTTAAATTCAGGCCATCGATGTTCGACAGCATCTCGATTGGCTGCTCGTCGATTCCGATTTCACGTAGTAGATGACAGCATTTGTGATAAGTAGCGTCGTCGCTCAGTTGACCGACAACGGCGTCAGTGCCGAAGAAGCTGCTGATGAATTCTGTGAGTTCGTACAGACGATCCCCTACGTTCCTCGCTCGCCCAATCATTCTTTCGTCGTCGCGGAACAGGTCTCCGTAAAAGTTACGAACCATTGCAGCGCATGATCCTGAAGGAACAACTATTGGCCCTTCAACCTTTTCGAAGATTTCGATAAATCGTGTCGCAACTGGAAACGCTTCAGAGCGGAAACCGCTATTGAACGCCGGTTGGCCACAGCAGGTTTGATCGTCGAGAAAATCGACTGTCACTCCAAGATGTTCCAGGACATCGACCGTACTTTCGCCGACCGCCGGTGCGAGTTGATCGACCATGCACGACGCAAACAGGGTGACACGATCAGGGATAGTTGGATTTGAGGGGTTTTCAGGCATCAAAAGAAATTATCAGATTTCTGCCGCAAATAAACGATAATTTCGACGTTACCAAGCGTCTGGGACTGTGGTATTTTTTTTGCATAGATACTCATAAAGCGAGAAAAGTTACCTTTGCGTTCTAGGAAATATGACGTCGTAATTATCGGAGCCGGAATCATCGGCCTGTCGACAGCAATGAAACTGCTGGAACGACGTCCGCATATCAAACTTGCAATTCTGGAAAAGGACGCCAAAGAAGGAACGCAGCAGAGCGGGCACAATTCTGGCGTCATCCACTCTGGAATTTACTATCGTCCCGGCTCGTTCAAGGCTAGCTTTTGCGTATCGGGCCGAGCCTCGATGACGGAGTTTTGTAAAGAGAACGACATCCCCGTTTGGACCTGCGGAAAACTGATCGTCGCCAACGACGACGCCGGGGTCGAACGTCTCAACACCCTCGAAGAACGTGGGACAGCCAACCAGGTCGAAGGACTCCGGATGGTCGACAATTTAGAAATGGCTGAGATAGAGCCGCATGTTGTTGCTAAGAAGGCGCTTTACGCACCTGGCACAGGGATAGTCGATTATCGAAACGTGACGGCCGTTTATGCCAAGCGAGTTGTTGAGGCTGGAGGAGAAATCCAGTTCAACACCGAACTTACCGGATCAAAAGCAGTGTCTGGGATCACTGTTCTTCAAACAACATCCGGTGATTACGAAACTACAAACGTGATTAATTGTGCCGGCCTGCATTCCGACCTCGTTGCCGAGACTATGGGCGTCGAAACTGGTCTCAGGATCATCCCGTTCAGGGGCGAGTATTACAAGCTCCGTAAAGAGAGCGAATTTTTAGTCAAAGGACTGATCTACCCGGTTCCCGATCCAGCATTCCCGTTCCTTGGCGTTCATCTGACACAAACGATGAAGGGCTGGGTCGAAGCGGGTCCGAACGCGGTACTTGCCACCAAGCGAGAGGGCTACCGCAAGCGCGATTTCTCGTTCAGCGATTTTCTGCGAACGATTACCTACCCGGGATTCTGGAAGATGGGAATTCGCGAGTGGAAAACGGGCGTATGGGAGATCAATCGATCACTCCGAAAAGGCGTATTCCTCGATAGTCTGCAACAACTCGTGCCTGAGTTAACTGCAGCCGATCTCGACGGCACTGGATCGGGCGTTAGAGCCCAGGCGGTTGATCGTGAAGGGAATCTCGTAGATGACTTCAGAATCGAGGAGTCTCCCGGTGCGATACACGTACTGAACGCCCCTTCGCCGGGAGCCACTTCTTCGCTAGTGATCGGTGACTACATCGCTGATCTCGCAGAGAAGAACTTCTCTCTCGAAGCAGCACCACAGGTAGCGGTCAGTGAGACCGCCGCCCTACCCTAGTGCGGTCCGAAAGACATCTATCTCATTCGGTTGTCGCCGTTCCACATGTCAGCGTTCGATCCTAGTTTTGCTTTGACGGGGTCGGTCAAAGCCGTGAGTTGGTCGGCGACACCGTCTGGCAGTTCGTATTCGAATGCTGGAATGTTTAGATCCAATTCCTCAGGCGAGCGTGCGCCAACGAGAAGTGCGGTGATTCCGGGGCGTGAGCGAACCCATGCCAGTGAAACCTTTGCCGGGTGCTCGCCTAACTCGTTTGATATCTCGATTACGTTAGATATGGCGGTAAACGCCTCTTCTTCGCATCCATCTTCGCCGTGGTTGGCAAGTGGGCGATCGTTGCTGAATAGGCGTGAACGCGACAGGCCATCTGGGACATCGTCAGCTGAGGCATAGCGGCCGGTCAAAAGTCCCTGAGCCAGTGGGCTGTAGCAGATCAATCCAACGTTGTTGTCGAGGCATTTTGGAAGTATTTCGACCTCGATAGGCCGCCAGAGTAGGTTGTATGGCAATTGGTCTGTGACGATTTCGGCCGATTCCAATACTTCCGAGAGATCCTGTACCCCGAAGTTGCTGACGCCGATTGATCGTATTTTCCCTGAGTCGCGCAACTTGATGAGCTCTGCAATAGAGTCTTCGACGGCGACATCGTGGTTTGGCCAGTGGATTTGATACAGGTCGATGTAGTCGGTCTGCATACGGCTAAGACTTGCATCGCAAGTCTCTTCCACCAGATCGGGTATTAGGTGAGGTGGGCTGATTTTTGTCGCAATTACAACCTCGGAGCGTCGTCCAACCAGTGCACGACCAAGAACCTCTTCCGAGTGTGAATCATCGTCGTATCCCTCGGCGGTATCGAAGAATGTGATGCCTTTATCGAGGGCCGCATGAACAGTCGAGATCGAAACAGCGTCGTCCTGAGGACCCCAAACGCTTCCTCCAGCAAACGGCCAGCAACCCAGAGCGAATTCCGAAACCTTGATATCGGTGTTACCTAGCGATTTGTACTGCACACGAATGCTCCTGCGAATAATTAGACGGTGATATTGGAATCGATGGCACTTTAGCACTAGATTCGCCCATCCTAGTATTGAAACGTTGGGCGCTGATTCAGTTATCATCCTGTCGGATCACATGTGTCCATTTAGATATTTCGGGGGTTAGCTTTGATTAAGGTCAGTATCGCCAGCACAGACGACCGCGCCGCGGGGGTCGCTCAGTCACTTGAGCTAATTGATTCTGAAGTGGTGATTCCAGATCGGCCAGTGATGGTCAAGCCGAACTTCGTAACAACCAAGTTCCAGTTGGCAGCAACGCACGTCGACACGACGCGGGCGACTCTCGAGTATCTGACAAAGAAGGGCGTTAGCGACTTCATAATCGCGGTCGGACCAGCGATCGGCACCCCGGATTCTGGATTCGATAACTACGGTTATCGAGATCTGGTCAATGATTTCAAAATAGAGTTCTTGAACCTTAATACCGATGACCGGATTCCAGTTCCAGCGTTTGACGATAAGTTGAACCCTCAGACTCTGTACATGTCGAAGCGGCTATCTGAATCGTATGTCGTTTCGGTTTGCCCGATGAAAACCCACAACAATGTCGTGGTTACTCTCGGGCTGAAGAACATACTTGTGGGCACTCTCTCGGGGACAGAGCAGAAGAAGAAAATTCACAAAGGCAGTAAGGCGATCAACCTGACTCTCGCCAAAATGGCGCAGCATGTCGTTCCTGATCTCACTGTTATCGATGGCACAGTTGGTATGCAGGGCAACGGCCCGATCGACGGGTTTGAAATGCCTTCGAACGTAGTGGTTGCCTCACACCACGGAATAGCGGCCGACGTTGTTGGCCTGCAGGTGATGGGGTACAAGCTCGAGCAGGTCGGCTACCTTCGCTACGCGATGGAGCTCAGGAATCTGACTCTCGCTGATCTTGAAGTTGTTGGGTCAAGCATCGACGACGTTCGTGTTTCGTATGCAGATCACGATGAAATAGAAGATCAATTGACCTGGCCATTGCAGGACGACTGGCACGGCGTGTTCAACCAAGGATGACTTGGCTGATCGCAGCCAGACTCAAATTCAATCCGCCGAGCTTCGTGCTGCGTACCTACGGACAACTATTCCGATGATCAGAAGTAAAAATTACGAGATCGATTAATATCCGAATCATACTCATGTCAGTCGTGATACTGGCACTCGCATCGTGCGCTTCTGGGACAGTCAGCGATACGTCGCAACTGGTTGACGTATCTTCCGAACCTACGCCAACGGCAGTGGTGACACTGGTGAATGGAGTGACCAGAGTTGTCATCCACCTTTCTCCTACCGAAGGAGAGGGTCAGATAGGGACAGCGGTTTTCAACTCGGTAGGTGATTCAACAACGGTTGAGATTTCCGTTGAACCGCAAACCACTGATGCCCAGCCAATTCACATACATTCAGGAATATGCACTGACGTTGGAGCGGTTCGGCATGCGCTGCAAAACGTGGTGAGGGGCAGCTCAGTGACGGTAATCGACCTGTCACTGAAGGAAATAATTAGCGACGGTGCACTTGTAAACGTTCACGAATCGTATACGCATGCTTCGAACTACACGGCGTGTGGTCAGATCCCACTCGATCTGCCGTAATCAGGCAGCACGAATCGTATTCTGTTCTGGGTTTGCGAGCGGCAGCTCAACTCGAACCGTTGTTCCACGCCCTCTCGATGACGTGATTTTCATTGTTCCGCCGTGCAACTCAACGATCTGCTTGCAAATCACGAGACCCAGACCAGTTCCAGGGACTTCTCTTGTTTCTCTGTTCTCCGACCGGAAAAACGGTGTGTAAAGCTTTTCTTGATCATCGGGGGATATGCCGATTCCCTCATCAGATATTTCGATAATCGAACAAACATCGTTGACCGATATCGATAACTGAATTATCGAGCTGTCTGGTGAGTATTTTGAGGCGTTCGACACCAGATTCGTAACAACCTGTTCAAGGCGAGCCCTATCTCCATCAACGTCTATAACAGTCGAGGGCATGTCTGAAATAATCGACTGCGACTTTGCATCGAGGACCGGTGTCATCGATTGGACGACGCCCTGAACAACCTCCCTGAGGTCGACTGCCGATATCTCCAGTTCAAGTTCATTGGCTTCAACACGGGAAAGATCCAACAGGTCTTTCAGCAGAACTCGCATTTGCGTCTCGCCCCGGCTGATCGCATCGATCATGCTCATGTCGCGAGTCGTAAGGTTCCCATTTTTGTTTTTCGACAGCATGCTGATGAAAGCCGAAATACTCGTAAGAGGGTTCCCAAGTTCGTGGGTCACGACCGAGAGCAGTCGTAATCGGGCTTCATCGGCAGATTTGAGATCGACGTTTCGTTGATCCAGTTCTGACACCAGTAAATGTTCGTGATCCAGAAGTTCTCTTAACTTGTTACGGGCCTCAGTTTGAGCCTTGTGCCCACGCATGACGATAAGCATCAGGCTGGCGAACACGACTGCCATCACTCCAATGACCATCCAGAACCTAAACCGAGCGCCTGCGGAGGTTGCGGCGTCGATGGCGGTCGAGACATCTCTGTACATGACGACCGTGGTTTCGAGAGAGCCTGCGCCAGGCACGCTGCCTTCAGTAAATACTGGTACTCGTGCGATAACCGCTTCGATAAGCGCTGTGTGCCCGTCGAGCCCGCTAATTGCGGCGGAACCAACATAGTTGCTTGTCGCAGAGTTTGACCCTTCAGCGAATTCTGAAGCATCGCCGATATAGAACGGATCGGTTGAGTAGACGATCTCGCCATAAGGATCGAGAATATCAACACGGGCGACCTGTTGACCTACGAGAGCGTTGAGAACGATTCGGTCGATCACCGAGGTGTCGGTTGGCAGACTGACGAGCATTCCCGAGGATGGGTCGGTAATCTGGCTGATCTCTTCAACAATCCTGAACGTAGAAACTTTCGCTGGGCCGAGGGCCTCTGCTTCCAGACGCGAGATCACGCTCTCACGCTCGACTCGGCTTGAAACGAAGTTCACAGCCACGAGAGCGCCAAGTACGATCAATATGCTTGCGAGTGCGTATTGTTTGATGGGGGAAACGGTTCCGAGAAATTCCTCGTCCGGCAGATCGCGATGATCAAGCCGATGCTCCCCAACACCCTTGTTTTCTAGTTCCACATCACTACACTACGTCGAATCCACGGGTACGGACTCGTAACTACATACAGGGTGTTCATAGGTGCAGAACCGTAGACGGAGACGAACGATTGCCTCGCGTCGAGTGTGAACCAGATGTGAAAATGCGCTTCAACCCCGTTTGATCAGAGAGCGCTTCTTCATTTGATCAGCCGACATTTTCAGCGTTCACCCGAACGGATGTACCCGTTCAATAAACCAAGAACAACTCTTGATGGTGATTACGAATTGCTCGATGAGGTCTTGTGCGTGAGCATATCGTTGACGCTGTTTTCTCAATGGTAGAACTGGATTACGATCCAGTTCTACATCAGATCTCTCGGGAAACTTTTCTCCCAGATTCGCTGATGAAGTTCTTCACCATCGCGAGAAACCGAAAGATCGACTCGCCAATGGAAGTGAGTTTTATCACTAGCAATCTGCTGCACGGCGGTTGATCGAAAGCGCCCGGTTTTATACGTAATTTCCGAAATCGACGTTCCTTCTGCCCGGGCTTCGTCACCGTTGTTTCGATTGGCAGTAAATTTCAGCGAGTCACTGCCCATGAATTCGACGCCGTCCCTGACGTCTGACGTAGACGATCTGTTTATGTTCACGGTTACTTCGCCGGTCATTGGGTTCTCATCAAAGCTCCACTGCGGATGTTCACCATCGATATGAGCAGGTGGAGTTTTGGGAGAATCAACAAAATCTGGTTTTTCGGATCCGTTGGCGCTCAACAGAGGGAGCGTAACGGAAGACTGCTTATCTCCGCCTGTTTCAAGTTTGAGAACAGTTCCAGACACAGCGGACCATGAGTTTGGAAAGTCGGATCCTGAGATCGAAAGGCGAATCCGGTGGCCGCGTCGGACTTTCCATGCGGTTGCATCTAGAGCTATCGAAATATCATATGTTTCGTCGGCTACCATCGGTGTTGGCGAATCCATTCCCCGAATTCTCGATCCGTTGAGAATCCCTCGACAGATCAACGCCGACCCGCCATCGGGTGCTACGTCCATTAACTTCACCACGAACAACGGATTTGAGCTGTTGCTCGAAACGACAATATTAACCTCGGGATTGCCAGCGATCGCCAGGTCTTCCTGAAGAGTCGAGGTTGTGAATGTGAGCGACATCGCCTCGTCGCGTCGCTGATCGTCAGGCAAACCAAACGGTAGTCCACCCGACCACAATCCGCCGTTTGTGCCTACTACGGGGTCGACCTTCAGCGATGTGCTGTTCATCGATACGACAGGTTTATCTGAGAGTCGCCGTGATCCTGATGCATCTGCTCCGCCCAGAAAAAAGCTCTTCGATGACGATTCCGGTGCTGGCCACGACATTTCTGAATGCCAATCGCCCGAGGAATCCAGTCGCGCGGGATTTGGGGTGTCGTATTCCTGTACAAACATAGTGATAGGCGGTTCGCTCGATATGCCATCGTCTTCGTTCTTGAGATACAGATCGAACCAGCGTCGCATCTCATGAAGATAGTCGATCCGTGGGCCTGGAATTGCGACGTCCGGTCGTGAATGGTTCCAGGGACCGATCATTACTTTCTTTGGACATTTGATATTTTCGAACACTCTCAACGGCGGGTTGGGGTAGCCATCCTGCCATCCGCCGATGATAAACGTCGCTGCCCTCAGTTTTTCGTACTGGCCCCTCAATGACCCCGGACGCCAATATTCGCCGTCTCGTTGATTCGCCAACCAGTTGAGCATGTACGGGGTGTTTGCTTCTAGTCTGGCGGACCACTCCCGTTCCCAGCCGTTGCCGAATAGTTCAGGATCGGGAGGCAGAGCGTTCATCGCTATCATCATGGTTCCGTACGTACCGACGTCGTAATAGCCCTTGAGTGAACCACCCTTGTAGTGGCAGTCGTCCGTGTAGCGATCGTCGGTCGCGTAGATCGGTACGATCGCTTTCAACGCGGGAGGCTGCAGCATTGCAACTTGGTACGAAGTGAATCCGCCATATGACGACCCGAACATTCCCACGTTGCCGTTGCTCCACGGCTGAGAGGCTAGCCATTCGATCGCGTCGTAGCCGTCCTCGGTCTCGACAGCCATGTACTCGTCATTGTTTACGCCGGTTGATGAACCGGTGCCACGCACATCCAGTCGGGCACTTACGAAACCGTGATTGGCGAAGTAGTCGTGATCGACGGCACGAGGGCTGGAACGGTCATCTTTTCGATACGGGTGGTATTCAACAAGTGCCGGATATTTGATCGAATCTGACATGCCGAGAGGCCAATGAATCGCCGCTGAAAGCAGCGTGCCGTCACGGGTGGGGATCTGAACGTGTTTTGTTACGTGCGACGTTTGGTTGTCATGCATTTGAGGATTCTAAGGTGCGTCACTACAGGGCGAAACCGTACTCTGGCGGCGATTTCAGTTCCCATTGGTAGAAAACAACGCCGGGAGGGTCTCTCAGACGATCTTCGTTCGGGAGCCCTGACCGCCCGGGAATCGGTATTAAACCCACCGGCGGCTCATTTGGGAATCAACTCGTCGCAGTCCCGATCGAGGACATTTATGACAAATAATCAACCGCATTAACTAACAACCGCTTGGGTGACAAATAACAGTCTCATCGCGCGTCCACTCCCACAGGTGTGAGTCATCGGCGCACATCCGCTATGATGCCTTCGTATTGAGAAAGCTGAGTAACAAAGGGCTGGCATATGGACTTTCCACGAACTGTTGATGAGATAACGCCTGAGTGGCTGACGCAGGTGCTACAAGAAAAGGAACTGTAATGACAGGACAACTTGCCGGTAAAGTCATTTTGGTCACCGGAGCGAGTTCGGGTATCGGGCGAACTACTGCTATTCGCCTTGCAAGCGAGGGGGCCAGCGTTGTCGTCGCCGCCCGCCGCAACGACGAGATTCGGGAGGTCGTTGACGAGATAACCAATTCGGGTGGCAATGCCGTTTTCTGCCGGACGGATGTAACTCAAGAATCGGATGTGGAGGCCATGGTAAGCATGGCTATGGACACATTCGGCAGGCTCGACGGAGCTTTCAACAACGCCGGTAAGGTAGGTGGGCCGCCGGAACCCTGGCACGAGGTGGATGTTGACACGTTCGACGAAACTATCGACGCCAACCTACGAGGAGTGTGGCTGTGCATGAAGCACGAACTCCGGGTGATGCGTGAGCAGGGGTCGGGTTCAATCGTGAACAACTCGTCAATTGGTGGGATTAGGGGAGGGCCTGAGCGTGCCCACACATACGCGG
>Ga0209403_10005703_pt1 | contig 12904 bp, 8 predicted proteins | sample ArcticOcean_MG_C_8_FD_187440 | JGI IMG/M metagenome (GOLD analysis project Ga0209403, IMG submission 187440) | Marine microbial communities from western Arctic Ocean - ArcticOcean_MG_CB11_86 (SPAdes) (version 2) | ecosystem: Environmental > Aquatic > Marine > Oceanic | place: Arctic Ocean... | reverse complement strand
CGCATGATCGACAGCACGCTGAGTTGCCGCTACCGCTTCACGGGCTGTCCGAATCTCGGAGGCCGCCTGCCGCTCAAGGTTCAGTCGCTCGGCTCGCGCGACATCAACAAGGGCTTGGCGCTCGCGCGCCTGTCCGCGACGCAGTCCCGAATCGAAGAGGGGAACGGAAAAGAGAACCGACGCGCGCCAGGAGCGCGCGTTGGCGAATAGCCCCGTCGGTGCCAGCAGCGTTGGACTGAAGAGCGCTGAGACCGAAGGCAGAAACGCTTTCCATGAATCATTTACCACGCGCTCTGCAGCGAGCTGGCGTTGGGCGAGTAAGAGCACGTCTGTTCGTTGACTCACCGCACTGTTCTCCGCTATCGGCGTCACGTCGAAAGCGGGTAGATTACCCGACGGGATTTCCGCGCCAACGGGAGGCACGGTGAACACGGGTTCGCCGGCCGCGTCGACCGGACCGTCGGCGGCGGCCAGAACGCCCAGCGCCTCCTGCGCTCGTCGAATCGCCAGGCGTGCCTCCTCAACGCGGGCCTCGTTGCTCGAAAGTTCCTGCAGCGCGCGCAGCGCGTTCAGCCGACTGCCGACGCCCCCTTCGTAGCGCTGATTGGCGAACTCGTAGTGCGTGCGCGCGTTGTCGCGCGCGCGGGCACTTAAATCGAGCAGGCGGCGCTGCGTGATGATCGCGAGATACGACTCACCCGCCGCGGTCGCCACGGCCCTGCGAGCCTCATCTGCTTCCCGGCGGGATACCAGTACGCCATCCTCCGCCTGGTGGCGCTCCGCCCAGCGCACGGGCGAGAGCAACGGGACGCTCACTGACGCCGATGTGGCTGTCTGTGTGCGCGGATTGATACTGGCTCCGGAAAACCTCGCGACCGGGTCGATAACGTTGGTGCCGAACGTGGCCTCCACCGACGGCAGGGACCTGGAGCGAACCTGCTGTAGGACCGCCTCGGCACGCAGAATGCCGGCCGCAGCCTGCTGGAGCGTTGGATGATTCGTGACCGCACGGCGCACGGCCTCGTCAAACGTCATCTGTTCGATTGTTTGCGCGCGGGAGGCGACCCCAACGCATGCCACTGCGAGCGAGTATCGATACACCGGGTCTGACACCAGCGCGACGGGTGGAGCCCTGCCGCGAGCGGAGCACAGCGGTCAATGGCGGCCAGCCGACGGGCCTTCAGTCCCCGCTCAGCCAGGCTCCGGCTAGTGCATGGCCTACACGCGGCTCCTTCTCTGGAGTGGTGCAAGGGGGCCAGACGAATGTTACGCTTCTCGGGATGGTTCAGATTCTGCGGCCGTTCATAGTGGTGGCAATCCTCGGTGTGGCCGTCTCCGCGCAGCAGGGTCCACAGGAGAGTGATTTTCTGTCCAGGGTACGGCGGCTCACGGTCGACGGCCTGCGCGCTGGCGAAGGCTACTGGGCTCCAGACGGCCAGCGCCTCGTCTTTCAAAGTGAGCGCGAGCCAGGAAATCCGTTTTACCAAATCTACACACTCGACTTTGGCACGGGCGACACATCGCGGATCTCGCCCGGTCACGGGAAGACAACGTGCGCGTTCTTTCGTCCGGACAGCGACCAGATTCTCTTCGCCTCCACGCATCACGACCCTGAGTCAAGGAGTCTCCAGCAGGCGGAGCTGGACTTTCGGGCCTCGGGTCAGGAGCGTCGCTATGCCTGGGACTACGATGCGGAGTTCGACATCTACGCCGCGTCCGAGGGTTCAGGGGAGTTCACAAGGCTCACCGACGCCAGAGGCTACGATGCTGAAGCCAGTTACTCGCCCGACGGCGAGTGGATCGTGTTTTCGTCGATGCGAGACGCGTACAACCGCACGCTGACGGCTCCAGAGCAGCGGCAGCTCGACATCGATCCGAGCTACTTTGCCGAAATTTACATCATGCGCGCCGACGGATCCGACGAGCGCCGTCTCACCGACGTGATCGGCTACGACGGCGGGCCGTTTTTCTCACCCGACGGCACCCACATTGTCTGGCGTCGTTTTGACGCGCAGGGACTCATCGCGGACGTCTGGACGATGAAACCAGATGGAACCGACGCGAGACAGATCACCGACTTCGCGGCGATGAGCTGGGCACCTTATATCCACCCCTCCGGTGAGTACGTGTTGTTTGCGTCGAACAAGCTGGGCTTCGAGAACTTTGAGGTCTTCATGGTGGACATCGAAGGCATGAAAGAGCCCGTCCGTGTGACGTACTCTGATGGTTTCGATGGCCTGCCAGTGCCCTCTCCAGACGGCAATCGTCTGGCATGGACGTCCAGCAGAGGCGGCGGACGCGCGGGGCAGCTCTACCTCGCCGACTGGAACCACGACGGCGCGTTGACTGCCCTGCGCGCCGCCCCGAATCGCTGATCGGTTTTCCACCGAAAGGTATACGCGTATGAGGAATGCACGACTCATCGGTCTCGTTGCGACGCTCGGCGTCGTCTACGGCGGACTCGGCCACGCGCAAGTCCAGCCTGCGTCACCGACAAGGGCGCACGTCGAGTTTCTGGCGTCTGACGCGCTTGAGGGCCGTGAGGCGGGCTCGATGGGTGAACGCCTGGCCGCTGAGTACCTGACGGCTCAACTCTCAGAGATTGGCGCGCGGCCGCTCCCAGGCCTTACGGACTTGTTCATGCCGTTCGACTTCACGGCTGGCAGTCGTGATGGCGGGTCGAGGCTCAGCATCGATGCTGGCACAGTGGCTGGCCGCTCGTTCGCTGATGCGACGCAGGTTCGCGCTCTCTCCTTCTCGGACGACGCGGATGTCGTGGGCCCGGTGGTCTTTGCTGGCTACGGCCTCGTCGTGCCCGAATCGCAGAACATCGGCTACGACAGCTACGCCACGCTCGACGTCACAGACAAAATCGTTGTCGTCTTACGCTATTTTCCGGAGGACGCAGACCAGGAAACGCGCGCGGTGCTGGCCCGCTACTCTGCTCTGCGCTACAAGGCGATGGCGGCCCGCCAGCGTGGTGCCCTCGGGCTGCTGGTGGTGACCGGACCACGGTCGCCCAACGCCGGCGAGCTCGTGCCCATGACTTTCGATACAGCGATCGCCGGCTCCGGGATTCCGGCGGCTAGCATCAGCGGCGTCGTGGCGGACGCGATATTCGCTTCAGCCGCCACCGGTTCTGCCAACGCTGCGACGGCGCAGGCACCGACGGACCCGGCAAGTAGCCAGGGCGTCCTCCGGGACGCACAGGAGGCCCTCGATGGGGGCAACCCGCACATTGCCGGCTTCGACCTTCCCGGCGTCACGCTGTCGCTGAAGACTGCCGTCGTTCGCCAACGTCAGACGGCTCGCAACGTACTCGCGTATCTTCCCGCGACCACAGGTGTGGACGCTGTCGAGAAACCGTGGGTCGTGATCGGTGCCCACTATGACCATCTCGGTCGGGGTGGCAAGGGAAACTCGCTGGCCTCACAGGATGAGGTTCATGAGATTCATCACGGAGCCGACGACAACGCGTCTGGCACTGCGGCCGTTCTGGCTATCGCCGCGTCGCTCTCCGAGCGCCCGCGTGGCCGCCACGTGCTGTTCGCGCTGTGGTCGGCGGAAGAGATCGGTCTTGTGGGCTCGAACGCGTTCACGGCAACGCCGCCGGTGCCGATCGAGCAGATTGCGGCGTATCTCAACTTCGACATGGTGGGCCGGATGCAGGACAACAGGCTCATTGTGCAGGCAACGGGCACAAGTCCGTCGTGGGGACGTCTGCTGGAACGCACAAACGTGGCGGCCGGGTTTGATCTTGTTGTGCAGCCGGATCCGTACCAACCAACCGACGTTGCGACCTTTAACCAGGCCGGCGTGCCGAGCCTCGCGTTTTTTACCGGCTCACACGCCGATTACCACAAGCCGTCGGACACTGCAGCCAGAATCAATTTCGAGGACCTCGATCGCGTAGCGGCGATGGCCACGGCTGTCGTCCGGTCGATCGCCGACGCCAGCGAGGCACCGCAGTTCACCAAAGTCGATCAGCCCGAATCGCGAGGTACGGTTGCCGGCCTTAGGGTGACGACCGGTACGATTCCAGACTACGCCTCCGACGCCGAGGGGTTGCTGCTGGGAGGTGTCATCGGGGGTGGCCCGGCCGAACACGCAGGGTTGGCGGCAGGCGACCTTATCATTGAGATCGCCGACCAGACGATCGCTAATATTTACGACTATACGTACGCGCTCGAATTGCTCCGGGCCGATCAGCCGGTCACGGTGGTCTACGTGCGGGACGGCGAGCGTCGCGACACGATACTGACTCCCGCCGCGCGACGCGAGTGACTACGTCGATGGTCCGTCTTCACTGAAGGTGTGAGGGTCGGCACCAAGTATCTCCTCGGCTTTTTCAGTGAGCGGGCTCGTCGCGACGGGCCCCTCCATACGCGCCCACACTAACGCAATCGCGAAAATCACGACGATCAGACCCAGCGAGAGCCATCTCGGCACCTCGAATGGCACGTAACCGACGACGTGCAGGTACTCAAGCACGAGCTTGATCCCAACCCACGCGATGATGACGAACGCGCCATCAACGAGCGTCGGATATCGGTTGACCAGCACGAGCAATTGGCCGATCACGAGCCGCATTGCGATCACGCCGAGAATGCCACCCGTGATGATGACCCACAGCTTGTTGGACATCGCAACAGCCACGAGAATCGAATCGACGGCGAAGACGATATCGGTGAGTTCGACTTTCACCACCGTCGACCAGAACGGAGACATGCCCAGCCATGAAGTCGCCTTCTTCGCGCTCCGCCGCGTGGCCGCATCCTCGTGCCCCGTGAAGTGTACGTACGGGAGCCAGAGCAGATAGGCGGCGCCAATCAACATGATGAATTGCAGCTGAATGAGGTAGACCGCCAGCACGATGGCCGTAATCCGGAACACAAATGCACCGCCGATGCCGTATCGGAGTGCCTTGCGCTGCTCAGTCTGTGGCAACCCGAGAACCAGTACCGCCAGCACCAGCGCGTTGTCCGCGCTGAGCAGGCCTTCCAGTGCGACCAGTAGCGCGACAGTGACGAGATCAGTTGTCTGAATATCCAAGATCCGATCGTGTCTCCTCGTGAAATCCGCGTCGCGCGACGGGCGTCCGAGTGGACGAATCCATTCAACATTGATATAGTTCGTATCAAGTTTGAATAGTGCGGCAAGTCACTGACGGACAATAGCTAACGTGGAAGAAGAACTGTACTTCATCAGCATAGCGGCGGAGATGCTCGGAATGCATCCGCAAACGCTTCGGAAGTACGAGCGGTTGGGATTGATCCAGCCAGCGCGAACAACCGGGAGCATGCGGCGGTACTCACGCGAGGAGCTCAGGCGACTGCGACTCATCAAGCACCTCGTCGGCGAGGTTGGTGTCAACCTCGCCGGCGTGCAGCGGCTGTTGCTGGTGGCGGAAGTGATGGAGCGCATCCGACCGTTGATGGACGATGGTGCGCTGAAGACGGGGGCTGGCCGCCGGCAGATGCTGCGAGAAATTGACAGACTGAACAAGGCGGTCGGGCTATGAGTGTCTGGCGAAACCGAATTCAGTTCCGTGGTTGGGCACACGTGTCGCATCGCGGCTAGAGAACGATGGAATTCAAGGACTACTACGCGACGCTCGGCGTGACGAAGGCCTCCACCGAGAAGGAAATCAAGCAGGCCTTTCGAAAGTTCGCCCGCAAGCATCACCCGGACGTCAACCCGGGCGACAAGAAGGCGGAGGCGCGCTTCAAAGAGGTCAACGAATCCTACGAAGTGCTCGGCGATCCTGCCAAGCGCAAGAAGTACGACGAACTGGGTGCGAACTGGCGGATGTACGAGCAGGCGGAGGCCCAGGGGGGGGGCAATCCGTTTGCCGGACGATGGTCTGGCGGTGGTGGCACCCCAGGCGCCCGGAGCGGAGGCGGCCAAAGGACGATGACTCCGGAGGAGATGGCAGCCCTGTTTGGCGACTCCCATCCTTTCTCCGATTTCTTCACGACGTTTTTTGGCGGCGAGGAGCCTGGGCGGCGCCGGTCGCACGGACGCGCTCGCCAGCGTGCCGGACGCGACGTCGAGCACGAGATCGACCTGACGCTTCAGGATGCCTACGACGGTACGACGCAGCGTCTCTCGTTGACCCATGACGGGCAGGTGCGAACCGTGGATGTTCGCATTCCCGCTGGGGTGAATGATGGCGCGCGCGTCCGCGTCGCCGGCGAGGGAGAACCTGGTTTGGGTGGCGCCGCTTCCGGCGACCTGTTTCTGCGGGTTCGGCTTCAGCCCCATTCGGAGTTTGAGCGGAAGCAACGCGACCTGCACGTGAAGGTGGCATTGCCGGTGGCGACGGCAGTCCTGGGTGGCGAAGCAGACGTCCTGTCCCTGACGGGTAAGCCCGTGCGCTTGCGGGTGCCGCCACTGACGCAGAATGGCCAGGTGTTCCGCCTCAAAGGGTACGGCATGCCGGCCGTCGGACATCCGGCGGATAAGGGAGATCTGTACGCGCGTGTGGACGTCGAGCTTCCGACCACGCTGTCGGCGGAGGAGCGTGAGCATTACGAGGCACTGGCTCGATTGCTGGTAGGCGGGGCCACGACACAACCGGTCGCCTGACGACACGCGGGGGGGCGGCTCCGCTGGGTTGTGTCGATATACGAGCGACAGGCCTGCATACTGACTGCCGGCGGGCGGGAGGGCTAGCGACATGAACCTGAACAAATTCACGGAAAAGGCGCAGGAGGCGGTCGTCGCGGCTCAGACCCTCGCCGGCGAGTATCACCACGCCGAGGTCACTCCCGAGCACGTGCTCGTCGCGTTGACCGAGCAAGCCGGTGGCATCGTGCCGTCGGTCTTGCGAAAGTTGTCAGTGGATCCCTCGCAGATCGCCTCGACCACTCGAAAGCTCCTTGAGGGTCAACCACAGACCGACGGCGGCGACTTGCGGTTGTCGTCTCGCATGAAATTGATCTTCGATTCGGCTCTGGTCGAGGCCCAGCGTCTCCAGGATGAGTACGTCAGCACGGAGCACCTGCTGCTCGCACTGGCGACCGAAGCCGGCCGCTCGCCCGGCGCGCAGCTTCTCCAGGAAAGAGGGGTCACGAAGGACTCGCTCTACGGAGCCCTGACGCAGGTACGGGGAAATCAACGGGTGACCTCGCAGAACCCCGAAGCGACGTACGAAGCGCTGACACGCTACGGCAGGGACCTCACAGAGTTAGCCCAGAAGGGCAAGCTCGATCCGGTCATCGGCCGCGATGAAGAAGTGCGTCGGATTATTCAAGTGCTGTCGCGTCGCACGAAGAACAACCCGGTGCTCATTGGCGAGCCAGGGGTTGGAAAGACGGCCATCGTCGAGGGGCTTGCCCAACGGATCGTGCGCGGCGACGTGCCGGAAGGCCTGAAGAACAAGAAAATCTTTGCACTCGACATGGGCGCGCTCGTGGCGGGCGCGAAGTATCGCGGCGAGTTTGAAGAGCGGCTGAAGGCGGTGCTCAAGGAGATCACGGACTCCGACGGCCAGATCGTGCTGTTCATCGACGAGCTGCACACGGTGGTCGGCGCGGGCGCCGCCGAGGGGGCGATGGACGCGTCGCAGATGCTCAAGCCCATGCTTGCGCGCGGCGAGCTGCACACGATTGGCGCGACCACGCTCGACGAGTATCGAAAACACATTGAGAAGGACGCCGCACTGGAGCGCCGGTTTCAGCCGGTGGTGGTCGGCGAGCCGTCCGTCGAGGACACGATCTCGATTCTTCGGGGTCTTCGCGAGCGATACGAAATCCATCACGGCGTCACGTTCAAGGACGCGGCGCTGGTGGCGGCCGCAGTGCTTTCCCACCGCTATATTGCCGACCGCTTTCTGCCGGACAAGGCGATCGACCTGATGGACGAGGCTGCCTCGAAGCTGCGAATGGAGATCGACTCGATGCCGACGGCACTGGATGAGGTACGCCGTCGGGTCATGCAGCTTGAAATCGAACGCGAAGCCCTGCGCAAGGAAAAGGACAAGGCGTCGATTGAGCGGCTCCACAAGCTTGAAAAAGAGCTCGCCGATCTGAAGGAAGACCAGACGGGTCTTCAGTCCCAGTGGGACCAGGAAAAGGCGGCGATCCAGGATAGTCGCGGGCTCAAGGAAGCCCTTGAGCAAGTTCGGCTCGACATCGAGCGCGCACAACGGGACGGTGACTACGCCACGGCATCAGAGCTGCAGTACGGCCGCCTGCCCGAACTCGAACGGAGTATCAGGGACCAGGAGTCGCGGCTTGGCGATGTCGAGCAGGGTCAGCGGATGCTCAAGGAAGAGGTGGACGAGGAGGACATCGCGGACGTCGTCGCCAAGTGGACCAATATTCCCATCACTCGCCTGATGGAGGGTGAGATAGAGAAGCTCATCCATATGGAGGACCGCCTACACCAGCGGGTCGTCGGACAGGACGAGTCGATTGCAGCGGTGTCCAATGCCGTTCGGCGAGCCCGAGCCGGATTGCAGGATCCCGACCGGCCGCTCGGCAGCTTCATCTTTCTCGGACCTACGGGGGTCGGCAAAACAGAGTTGGCGCGGGCGCTTGCCGAGTTCCTGTTCGACGACGAGCATTCGATGATTCGGATCGATATGTCGGAGTATCAGGAGAAGCACACCGTGTCGCGCATGATCGGCGCGCCTCCAGGCTACGTCGGGTATGACGAGGCCGGACAGCTCACAGAGGCTGTACGTCGACGGCCGTACGCCGTCGTGCTGTTTGACGAAATTGAGAAAGCGCATCCGGATGTGCTCAATGTGCTGCTGCAGCTTCTCGACGATGGCCGCCTGACTGATGCCAAGGGGCGCACGGTCGATTTCAAGAATGTCGTCGTCATCATGACGTCGAATCTCGGGAGTCAGCACATCGCCGAAGCGTCGATGAGGCCGGGCGCCGATGGCGGGCAGTTAACGGAGAACGTGAAGCGCCTGGTGACCGAGGCGCTGCGACAACACTTTCGTCCGGAGTTCCTCAACCGAATTGACGAGATCATCTTCTTCCACTCGCTCGGCCTCGAGCATATGAAGACGATCGTCGGAATCCAGATGCAAGGTCTGCTGAAGCGACTTGAAAGCCGGAAGATCTACATCGAGGTAAGCGATGCCACCAAGGCCCTGCTGGTCTCGGAAGGGTACGACCCGATGTACGGCGCGCGGCCGCTCAAGCGCATGATTCAGCGCCGCGTGCTCGACCCGCTGGCGATGCGTGTGCTCGAGGGCGAGTTTCGAGAGGGCGATCGGGTCATGGTGGACGTGGGAGACAATGGATTGGTGTTTGATGTCAAGGCACGGGGCACGCAGGAGGCGCTGGCGCCCTGATGCCACAGGCCGACGTCCCTCCAGGTCTGAACCCGCGGGATACGCGTCCCGGCGAGCGACGGACTCCCTTGACGGGTCCAGGCAGACCAGGTGGTCCCCTCTGGTACGGCCTCGCCTTCATGGTAGTGATGGCGCTGGCTCAGGCCTGGTTCCTGACGCCTGCGGGTCGCCAGATCTCCTACAGCGAGTTCAAGGCGGCCGTCCGCGGAGGGCAGGTTGCCGAGGTCGTTGTCGGCGAGCAGACGATCCGTGGCACCTACAGCAACGACGTCGACGGCGGCCAGGGGTTCAGCACAGCGCGCATCGACGACCCCCAGCTCATTGAGGAACTTGACGGGGCTGGGGTCCGCTATACCGGTGAGTTTATGAACCGCTGGTTGCCGGAAATCATTGGGTGGGTGATACCGCTCCTGCTGCTCTTTGCCCTATGGAACTTCGTGCTCAAGCGCATGGGCGGAGCCGACGGCGGGATCATGTCGTTTGCGCGGAGCAAGCACAAGGTGTTCTCAGAGGACGACGTTACAGTGAGCTTTTCAGATGTGGCCGGCGTTGATGAGGCCGAGGGGGAGCTGAAAGAAATCGTTGACTTTTTACGGACACCCACTAAATACACGGCGCTCGGAGGGCGGATTCCGAAGGGTGTGCTGCTCGTCGGCCCCCCCGGGACCGGCAAGACGCTGCTGGCGCGCGCTGTCGCTGGCGAAGCCAAGGTCCCCTTCTTCAGCATGAGCGGATCGGAATTCGTCGAGATGTTCGTGGGCGTAGGCGCGGCGCGCGTGCGGGATCTGTTTGCACGGGCGGAGCAGAAGGCTCCATGCATTGTTTTCATCGACGAACTCGACGCGCTGGGCAGAGCCCGCGCCCAGGGACCGATGGGGTCACATGAGGAGCGCGAGCAGACGCTCAACCAGCTGTTGTCCGAGATGGACGGCTTCGACTCCCGCAAGGCCGTCATCATCATGGCCGCGACGAATCGCCCGGAAGTGCTTGACCCTGCGCTGCTCCGGCCTGGGCGCTTCGATCGGCAGGTGCTAGTGGACAAGCCGGACGTCAAGGGACGCGAAGCGGTGCTCCGGATCCACAGCAAGCAGGTCACGTTGTCGACTGACGTAGACCTTCGAGTCGTAGCGGCGCGCACAGCGGGTTTTGCGGGCGCCGACCTCGCCAATCTGGTCAATGAAGCAGCGCTCCTCGCCGCGCGTCACGACAAGACGAGTGCGGAGATGTCGGACTTCGAAGAGGCGATCGACCGACTGGTGGCCGGACTCGAAAAGAAGCGCGTCATGAGTCAGAAGGAGCGCGAAATCGTCGCGTATCACGAATCCGGCCACGCCATCGTGGCCACGCTCACGCCACACATGGATCCGGTTCATAAGATCTCGATCGTGCAACGCGGATTCGGCGCGCTTGGCTACACGATGCAGGTGCCACTTGAGGATCGCTACCTGCTGCAACGGCAGGACCTCCGCAATCAGCTTGCCGTGTTGCTTGGTGGACGCACTGCAGAGGAAATCGCCCTCGGCGAAATTTCCACGGGCGCGCAGAATGACCTTATGCGCGCGACAGACATTGCTCGCTCCATGGTCACTGAATGGGGCATGAGCGACGTACTCGGCGCCGTCAGCTACGACGGCAATAAGCGGAGCGCGTTTCTAAATATGTCCGGTGGCCCTGAGCGCGGCTCGTACGCCGAAGATACCGCCCGGGTGATTGATGCCGAAGTAAAACGAATCATGACTGACGCCCACGCCGAGGCGCATCGCATTCTTTCCAGCCACAGCGACATGCTCGAAAGGGTGACCCGGCGACTCCTCGAAGTGGAAGTGATGGACGGGGCGGAGTTGCGGCGGCTACTGGACAGCCAGCCAGCGGCATCGGTGCAGGACGATGTGCTGCCAGCAGCCCCAGCGTCAGGCGCACAGTGAGCGGACCATCCTACGCGGTGGCGCGCCTCGTCGCGCCGGCTGTCGCGCGACACCTGCAACTACATCGTGCGTCGCTCCCGCCGTTCGACCCGACGCAGCCACCGCTTGAACTACTGCCCGATGCTGGCACGATTGAGTCGATCGTCGAAGTGGCGTTCTGGGCAAGCGTCAGACGCGAGGAAGGCTACGTTCCGAAGATCTCTCTGGCCTTCCTCCGGCCCATGAACGAGCTTCGGCCGCTGCTCTTTGAGCAACCCCTCCCGCTCGAACCTGCGGCCCTGACCAGTCTGGCGGCCGCGGTGGAGCGTCCAGGCATTCATCTCGGTGTGTGGCCCAGTCAGGTTGGATCGATCGACGGGTCCGCCGGAGGGCCCGCGGGTGCTCAACCGGCCCCACTCGTGGTCTGGGGCACAACGCACACGGTCCCACCGTTCTGCTTCGTCGTGGAAGTCTGCGCGCCAGGGCTTCTGGTGCTCAAGCACCGCCCCCGTCTCGAATCACGTAAGTTTGTCAATGTAGCGGTGCTTGAAGGCGACCAGATCAGAATTGTCGACGAGTCTGCTGCAGGCGTTTCTGACTGCCCGGCACTGCTCACCTCGATGCTCGGATTCGACACGACGATGAAGGACGACGGCGCGTTGAACGTTCAAGTGCAGCTTGCGCTGTCGATGCGCCGTCACCTGCGTGGCGGTATTCTGCTCGTTGTCCCGCCGGAGACAGAGGCGTGGCGGCAGTCAATCGTGCATCCGGTCAAGTACGCCGTGCAGCCGCCGTTTGCCGAACTGACAACGCTGTTGGCGCAACGCGGCAGCATGATCGACCACGAATGGACCGACGCCACGGCACGGGCGATCGATGCGATCGCCGGGCTGACCGCCGTCGACGGCGCCACCGTGGTAACGAGTACCTACGAGCTACTGGCGTTTGGCGCGAAGATCAGCCGTCGCCGCGGGGCGGCGGCTGTCGAGCATGTTGTCGTCACCGAGCCAATCGAAGGCAGCGTCCCCGAACGCATGCATCCCGGTCAACTTGGCGGCACGCGCCATCTCTCCGCGGCGCAGTTCGTCCACGATCAGCCAGATTCCGTGGCGCTTGTCGCTTCCCAGGACGGGCGCTTTACGATCTTCTCGTGGTCGCCGGCCGATGATGCTGTTCGGGCGCATCGCGTTGAGGTGTTGCTGCTCTGATCGCCATGACGATTTCCTACCCGTGATGGCGGAGACCCCTCCCCTGCTCTCGTCGAGCGAGTACGACAGCTTCGCCGACATCTACCAGGTCTGGACCGACACGGCCGGGTCGACCAAGGCTAATCTGGCGTTCTACGTGAACGCCTACCTTGAGGCGCAGGGACCGGTGGTGGAGCTTGGCATTGGCGACGGTCGAATTGCTGTGCCGGCGGCGTCCAGGGGCCGAGCGGTGATCGGCGTGGATGCCTCGTCAGCCATGCTTGACCGTTGTCGCCTCCGTGCAGCGACGGCCGGTGTGCTCGACCGTCTTACACTGCTGCACGACGACTTCAGGCGTTTTCAGCTCGATGAACCTGCCAGCCTGATCGCGCTGCCGTACCACAGCCTCGGCCACTTGCTGACCCCTGACGATAAGCAATCGGCGATGGCCCACGTGTTCTCACAGTTGCGGCCTGGCGGCCGCTTCGTCTTCGATGATT
>Ga0209403_10005700_pt1 | contig 12908 bp, 26 predicted proteins | sample ArcticOcean_MG_C_8_FD_187440 | JGI IMG/M metagenome (GOLD analysis project Ga0209403, IMG submission 187440) | Marine microbial communities from western Arctic Ocean - ArcticOcean_MG_CB11_86 (SPAdes) (version 2) | ecosystem: Environmental > Aquatic > Marine > Oceanic | place: Arctic Ocean... | reverse complement strand
AAAAGCAGAAAGAAAAAATGATTATCTTACAGGGCGTGAGATAATAAGAAATCAGACTAAATTCCAGCTTAAAGGATTGAAAACCTTTATGGGAATGGAATGTCCTGGAGTTAATGTTAATCTGTATTTAGACGGAAAAAAAATAGGTGATGCAGTTGATGGTGGAGATGGTGGTTGTTTGTGGATTAATTATTATGGTCCGCAGAATTTATCTCAACAAGATCGTGATTCCTGGAATGATAATGTTAAAAAGGCTATAGATACTTTCCTTAATTCCCTTTCAACTTACACCAACAAGGAAATGGGTTGGGATTTTAAAGAAGATGAAGTTAATAAATGGGGTGAAGAACAGTTTTGGAATGAATTGATTGCGATGGCAACAGCCAAAAGGGATTATAAAAAGGACATGAAAAAAGTTCAGGTAATTGATGAAGATAATAAACTTTGTCACTACAAATTCGGTCCTCGTGATTTAGAAAAACCTTATAAAAACAAAAATGGTAAAATAGTTCCTTTGCATAAATTGTTAATTGAGGATCATAAATGTAAAACAATTCTGAATATGCTTCCAGAATCAGAATCTTTTGATATTTGGTTTCAAACTGTTTATTCAAAACACGCTTAAAAGGAGGCCAAATAATGAACCAAGAAAAAATAGACGCACTACAAGAAGCGATTCGTCTGGTTGAAGAAGCCTGCCAATTAGTGGACAGCGTGATGGATGATTCTTCTGGTAAAAGCCGTTATGAAGCCTATGGAAAATATGGATTTAATCAGTTGCTTGGAAACGGCAACCCATACGACAACAGTCTTTTCGATTTAATACTGGAAGGGGAAGATAATGACTGATCAAACCTATAACGGATGGACGAATTGGGAAACCTGGAATTTCAAGCTATGGATTGATAATGATGAGCATACATATAATGCAATGATAGAGTTAGCAGAGGATGTGAACGGAAGGGACAACGCCAAGTCTGATTTCTCTAAAGAATTAGAGGCGTGGGCTGATGATATGCGTGAAGAAATGGAGGTTGGATTCGGGTTTTTTGCCGATGTCTGTAATGCTGCAATCAAGGAAATCAATTTTTATGAAATAGCAGAGTCGTATCTATCGGAGGTCAAATAATGAACCAGCTAAAACAGTGGAATTATAAAATGGGACAACCCACGAAAAAGCATGGCATCATACTCTTTGGTGAACTGATTACATACTCAATGCGATGGCTTCACTTGCGTGGTGGTAACAATACTGGTTATGTGGGCGATCGGGAAGATATGATGAAAAGGTGGGAAGCTGTAAGTGTTGATGGTTTTCTTATATCGGAGGAGGACACAAAAAAAGAATTAGTGGATGACTTAAAAAACATTAATTCTCATGATGAATTGATGAAAAGAATAAACGAAGGGGTTAAGGCCGATTAATGAATATCTGTAACCATCACCTGTTTGGATTGATTATATTATTTGTGGTTGTAGCCATCGGAATCATCTCAGTAATAAAGGAGGAAAGAGATGGCTGAATACTGGCAGTGTAATGAGTGTGAAATCCTATACGATGAGACCGATGGGGATATGGATGAGAGAATGTGCAACAAATGTTTGGACAAGATATATTTTGAAGAATTAAAAATAAAATCCAACGATACTGTCAAGTCGGTTATGGATAAGGTGGATAAGATTATTGATTGGGTAAAAGGTGAACGGCGAAATCCTAATATTCTCAGGTCATCTACAGCGCATTATCCAGATTGGGATATGAAAAAGAAGGCGTATATTCTCCCACCCAATAAAAGAAAAAACGATGGAGAACCTACCACCGCTGATGAATATAATGAGACTTGGATAAAATCAAAGGAGAAAAACGATGACTAATATATTAATAATTTATTCAGGGATAATTACAATGTTATTCGTAGCGATTTGGATCCAGAACAATAATATGTTTAAGGAAGTTTTAAAAGAAAGAGAACATTCAAAAGAATTAAGAAAGACTATTTTAACTTATCTAAAAAGCGTAAATATATGATAAGAGGACAAACAAGAAGAATTCGAGGGGCATCATTTCAAATGCAGCGTCAGCTGCTTTGTCCTCCTAATCATCATCATGGTGGTGTCCCTCATCTTTTATTGGAGGGAATATGAAAGTAGAAGAAAAAAACGGAGTTACAGTCACGATACCAATTCCTAAAGATATGACTATTGATAGGTTTATGATCTTGATTGCCAGGCTTGAAAAAATTGTCGATCAGTTAGGAGGGAATCTTCATGTCACGAGTCAATGATTTTAGTGGTTTTTATATGGCCGATGTAATCTTTGATGGATCCGATGGTGAGATGCACGGCGTTAATATCTTTGGTGATAACTTTGTAGAATTAATAGAAGCGATTGAAAAGAAGGAAAAGGAAGTAGAAGAAATTGAGATTTGGTCAGCCCTATTTATCTACGGAAAGGAAACAAGCCAGATTAAAATGAAAGTAATTGAGACTTTAAAAGCGAGGAAAAAATGACTAACTTAATTGAATCATTTAACAGGAATTTCGGTTTTATAATATTGGTGGTTGGATCAATAACTGGAATTATAACAATAGTAAGAATAATCTTATATGTCTTTGGAGGAGAAAATGGATAATAAAGAACTTGCGGAAAAATACGAATTAGAACAGGATCATTTCTGGAAGCATAATCAGTCTGGGAAATGGATTGTAAGCCATAGGGCGGTTATGAAGATTGCTGAAATTGAAGGGATCGTATTTCATAAGCCTGAAATTCACAGGGAAGGGATGACCTCGATAGTTTTATATGGTGAGGCGACTCTAAACGAAAGAACCATCTGGAGTTTCGGGGAAGCTATGCCAGAGAATTGTAGAATGCCTTACTTTTGGGCAATGGCTGAAAAGCGGTTAAAGGATCGTTTGACCTTAATGCTGATTGATGTTCATGGTGAAATTTATTCCGAGATTGAGGCTGATGAGATGGCTGCTCAGTATCCCAATGCTGGTTTTAAGGCGCAAAGCGAACATGGTCCACCTACGGAAAAGCAGAGGAAATACTGCGTGAGATTAATTGAAGAAAAAATCCCCGATGAAGAAAAGAAAAAATGGTTTGTTAAGTTTGATGCAGCCGAAGATACCTGGGAAATGTCTATGATAATTGACCAGCTAAAAGATAAGGAAGATACAAAGTGAGGAAAACAGTAAGATATGATATGAGTCGCAAGGACATTGTTGAACTGTATCAGCACTTAATTGCTAAAAAAAGGATCAGCCATAATGGTGCTGGGTTTCGTAGGATGATAGAACTAAATAATAAATTGAACTGGAGAAATATCCCAGACTGGAAGATTAAAGCCAAATGAATGAAGATATTGAAGTAGGATCTGAAACAGGAATTGAACAAGAAGATTTGCCATTAGTTGCTAATAATTTAAAAAGTGATTTTGATTGGTTGGCGTCAATTAAAAATATTTTTAAAAACTTGGTGGACATAATAAGGATTCTTATTAAATGGCGATAAAGCGTACTAAATGGGATGTGGTGTTTTCTAATTATATCCGACACAGGGATAATTGGACTTGTCAGAGATGTAATAAAAAATATCCTGAAAAAAGTCAAGGATTACATTGCTCCCATTTTTATGGCAGAAGATCCTGGGCTACAAGGCTTGAGCCATCAAATGCTATGGCTTTATGTTTTGGATGTCATCAGCATGTAGGATCTTTCCCTAAAGATCATGTTGAATTGTGGGAATCAAGATTTACAGAAGAAGAAAAAGATTATGTAAATAGACTTCACATTGATTTCAATATCAAGAAAAAGGATATCGCCACAGAAGAAAATTATAAATTATTAAAGATGATGTTAATGGGATACACTGGATACCTCTGATGGCGCACATTAAAGAAGGCTGCTACAATTCAGATTTTACAAAATACCACCACCTTAATATCCGTGATGATATAACCTTAACCGATTTAGACGCCATTCAATTTAGAATGATGAAGGATGGGACTGAAAGAATTAGGGCAATAGAATATAAAGGCACTTATGAGGCTCATAGACCTATGCAGACAGCCGTTTTAAATCGGTTTAAGGATTACTTTAAAGCTTTAAATAAAATGGCCTCTAAGACGAAATTTGAATTGTTTATGATTACCGCTGATTTTAGAGAAAACGCTTTCAATGGTGATTATTTCCTAAAAGATGACGCAGCAACTGTTTTTAATTTTATAGAAAATAGTACTAAAAAAATTAATGAAAATAATTTAATTTCATTTCTGAATTTCAATAGAGAATGGGAAAACTTGGGATACGATAATAAGAAAGCAATAGATGGCTAAAAGATTCACGGAATCAACTAAATGGAAAAAACTTTGGATTAGAAAATTAGATCCTAAATATAAATTGTTCTGGTTTTATTTGTTAGATAATTGTGATCACGCTGGCATCTACGATGCGGATATTGAATCAGCTTCTTTTCATATCGGGATTGAATATAATAAGGAGGAGATCCTGGAAACTTTTAATCGTAAAATTGTGCCTTTTAAACAAGACAAGTGGTTTATCCCTAAATTCGTTGAATATCAATATGGCGAACTAAATGAAAACAATAGGGCGCATTTATCGGTTATTAATATTCTAACCAAATACAATCTATTAGGTTCTAAGAAGGCTCTAAATAGCCCCTTAGAAGGGGATAAAGATAAAAAACAAGTTAAGGTTAAGGCTAAGGTTAAATCTAAAGAAGAACAAATTTTAGAGCTAAAAGAAAACCTCAACACATTGCAAGAACAATTCCCAGAGGTCTATGTAAAATTAGAATATGATAAATTCGTAGATTATTTAGAAGCCAATGGGAAAACATATAAAAACTATAATTCAGGATTCAAGAATTGGTTAAGGAATGATAGTTTTGGGCAAATTAAAAGAGAAGGAAACAAGGCTAAAGATGAAATTTATCTCGCATGTCCTTCTGGTCATTATAAAAGAAAAGTAAATTCAAGGGGAGTCAGCGGTGTCTGTCCAAAATGCAGCATTAATCTTCAAGCTGCTGATAAGATTCAACTTGAAAAGATTTTAAATGTCTAAGCACGATCATCTAAATTATTTAGAATCAATATCGCTTGGGGTTGATTACGATTATAGAAACGGCGTAAAGCATTCGGACTGTAATAAAGGATCTGAAAAAAACGCAGATAGAGAAATAAAAATTTGTACAAAATGCGACAAAGTTTACGAGATATATAATGTTGGACAAGGGAAATACAATCAGTTCAATTATAAAGACTTCCCCCGATTCGGGAAACAAAAAGAAAAGTGTGCAATCTGTAGAGACAATGACGGAGAGAAAACTTTCATTGCTTGGCATAGTGGGGCTTGCGCAGAAATTCCTATCAGTAGATTTCGTACTGGATATAAAGAGGGAGCTGTACGGATCAAAGAGAAAGCTGAATGATTTAGAATCATGGGAATTAACCAGACTAATAAACGAACTAAGGAGACATCATGTCAGAAGAGAAAAACTACATAAACGGAATAATACTAAAGGGAAAGACCAGGCCGATTTGTCCTCATGAAGATACTTAATCTATACGCAGGAATTGGCGGGAACCGGAAGCTGTGGGAAGGGCATGATATTACAGCGGTTGAAGTGGACGAGGATATTGCAAATGTTTACAAATCTTATTTCCCTGGCGATAAAATGGTAATAGCCGACGCACATCAATATCTATTGGAAAACTACAAAAAGTTTGATTTTGTATGGAGTTCGCCGCCATGCCCTACGCACAGTCAAATACGCTTTAACATCGGATTCAAAGCGGATAGGATTTATTCAAAAGTCAAAGCGGTGTATCCTGATATGGCGTTGTACGCTGAAATTATTTTGCTCGGTAGCTATTACGAGGGGCTTTGGGTTGTGGAGAATACAATACCGTACTACAAGCCGTTAATCGATGGAATTTTGGTAGGTGGCCATATCTGGTGGAGCAATTTTGTTATCACGGGATTTAATCACGGAAACCGAAACCACAGGGGGGGGACTGTTGAATCGCTTCAAGAGAGGAAAGGTTTTGATTTAAGAGAATATGATATAAAAGATAAAAGGAAGGTTCTGAGAAATTGCGTAGAACCGGAAACTGGAATGCACGTTCTAAATTGTGCGGCAGGGATTTTAACACATAAAAACGTCAAGCAGGAAAGGTTATTCACATGAAAATGTTAATCGGATCTCTTGAGGCTTTAACGCCAGTTGAATTACACGGAGGTATGCACTTTAAAAGAGATGATAAGTTCGCACCACTGGGTTATGGTAATATAAATGGAAGTAAACTGAGGCAAGCTATATACCTTGTAGATAAATGGGTGAGAGAAAAAGGTATTAAAGGGGTGGTTAGTGGCTCGGTTTCTCAATCTCCACAACACGCTTTTATATCAGCGATTTGTAAGCAATACGAACTGGATTGCATTATAGTCCATGCTAAGAAAAACATAGATGAAAGTCCTTATCTTAAAGTGGCAAAAGAAAATGGATCCAGGTTTGTTTTATCAAAAGTGGGTTATGCGAAAACGCTTGGGTCGATTGCGAGAAAAATGCTCAAAGAATTGCCTGAATATGAATACCTGGAAACGAATATAACTCTTGATGAAAAGGTTAATGAATGGGTGGATATCGAAGAATTCCATAGTCTTGGCTCATTGCAAGTGAGAAACATACCCAACACAATCAGCACCTTGATAATCCCCTGCGGCTCCTGCAATTCGGCCACATCAATATTGTATGGATTGGTCAGGTTTCCCAAGTTGAATATTAAAAATATTATTCTTATGGGCATCGGTAATCATGGCTCAAACAATATAGGATACATTCAAAATAGATTGTGGAACATTTGCAGGACGAAGGGAATTGATATCAATGGAATATTTGATTTTGAATTTAAGAGAGACGGCACGAAGCAGCATGGAATGACTTATTACAATTTAAATGGAGATGGCTATTGTAAATATGGAGATGTGATGAATGAACAAATTGGTAATATTAAATTTCACCCAAGATATGAAGGTAAATGTATCCGATATATAAAGGAGCGTAAGCAGTCTGATTGGAATGAGGATTCCCTTTTCTGGATTGTGGGTAGCGATATAACCAAGATTTGAGAATTGAATTAATCAACAAACGAACCAAGGAGTAGGTATGCAAGAAGAAAAAAACTACATAAACGGAATAATACTAAAAGAAAAAACCTTTGATAATGGAGGAACCCAATTAAAGGTGAGCATTAAACTTGATGAATTTTTTGAACAGCTTAAAGCCTGTGATCAGGATAAGGATTTCAAGGGGTGGATTAACTGCTGCATCTCAAGGAGGAAAGTCCCATCAGATAAAGGCGTTACTCATTACATGTTTGAAGATACCTGGAAACCAGACCCAGCTTATAAGCCAACAGGGACAGATCAGCATAAATCAAAACATGGGGCTGAAGAAACAAAAGACGATTTACCGTTTTAGTTGTGGCAGAGCAAGAAACGCTATTTGATATGACACCGGCCGAAAGCGATGGTGTCCGAGAGCAAACGGAAATAGAATATTTGTTATTAGCTTTCTCTGATAATATGAAAAGGGAAATAATAATAATGATGGAGAAACTGATAAACGAAACCGACTATGATGTTTATCCTGATTTGATATTTAGCCTGGTGAGGAAAGAATGTGAAAAAATTAATAGCTAAATACCACTTAACCACTCGAGAGACCAAAGCTTTGGAAAAAAAGTTTGTAGATTCTTCGCATTACGATCACATCGTGGATTATAGTTGCGATTGCTACACTTCCAATGGGAAACCTCTTTTCTTTTTTAGGAAAAAATACATTGATGAAGATGTGCTGTATCAGGCTTATGTCTCCATGAAAACAGCCGCCACAACAACGGATAACAGGGGGATGGCGAGCGGTGGCGACACAAGGTTCAACATAACACGAGACGGCAAACTGACGAAACAGACTAAAACCTTTATTCCTGGTACAGATAAAATACTCAAAGTTAATAGCGGGATAGCTGGATATTTTGATAGGTCTGCTCATTTTGATTATTGTAGGACAACTTCTTTCAATAAACATAATTTTGATAAATTTGAAAAAGCTGTCCCGTTGATAGAAGAGGTGGATAGAGGTTTTAAAGAATTGGTTCCAGACAGATATAAAAAGCAAAGGGGAATGGTGAAAGCTACACACCCAAATTTCCGCATAGGTGATACCGCTTTTACAACAATTACAATAAATAAAGATTGGAGGACAGCCGTGCATACGGACGATGGAGACTATGCCGAAGGTTTTGGTAATTTAGTTGCATACTGCAAAGACATGGAACCAGTTTTATTCGTATTGCCCAGATTTAGAATCGCAATAGATTTGAGGACTTGTGATTTGTTGCTTTGCGATGTCCACCAGCATCATGGGAATACAGAAATAATTAAGAAAACAGAAGAGGCGATTAGGCTTTCTTTCGTGATGTATTATCGTGAAAATATGTGGAAATGTGGCAGCCCATCTGAAGAACTTAAGAGACACCAGTTGAATCAAAGGAGAGTAGCTATGGAATATGCGGGATTGCTTTGATCTTAACTAAAGGGCTTGATTTTAGAAAGCCAATATACAGAAAAGAAGTTTTCTTAAACTTTTATGAATTTCACTTAAAATACAAAAGTCATCCAGGATGCGTATATTACATGATACCAGCTTTAATGGAAAAACTAAAAATTGATATAGAAGGACAGTACTGGTTTTGTTATTTGAATGGAGTCACTCAAAATATCTGCACAACTTTAATTCTATATAAAAAATTTCCCAATTATAAAAACATTAATATTAAAGAAATGGAAAAATGGCATTCCAAGAATTGGAGGAAATTAGATTACGATACGGACAGGAGATACCAGAAGGGACATCTCGTGAAAATGGTGAAAAACTATAAAGACACAGTCGGAGAATCTCAATATTGGTTTTTTAAAAATTTAGTTAAGGCAAATGATAATAAACACCAGTCATTTGATAAGATATGGGATAAAGTTTTTAATGATTTTTTTATGTTTGGGAGGCTGTCTACATTTAGTTATCTTGAATACTTAAATATAAAAAACTTACATATAGAGCCTGACAATTTGTTTTTAGATGACATAAGTGGAAGCATGAGCCATCGGAATGGATTATGTAAAGTGCTGGGTAGGGACGAATTAGATTGGCATAAGTCAAATAAAGAAATACATGATAAGCAAGTGGTCCACACTGAAGAAATAATAGAAGAATTGAAAATATTCGGGGGAAACTTGTTGCAGGAAGCTAAGGAAAGATTTAAAGGTAAGCCTTTCATTGGGGATGTCAATTATTTCACCTTAGAGTCAACTTTATGCACTTTTAAAGCCTGGTTTAGAGTTAACAGGCGATACCCGAATGTTTATAACGATATGATGTTTAGTAGAATTAAAAAAGCTGAAAAAAACTGGGGAAACGAATTTGATATCCTTTGGAAAATTCGGGATGAAAATTTGCCTGATTATTTGTTGACAGAAAAAGATGATAATGATCCAGGTTTTAGCAAAGCGAAACAAAATTGGTTCCGTCATACTGGAGAAGTGATAATCATGGATAAAGAATTCGCATATTTTGAAAACAATTTCAATAAAGAACACCAAGCGGAACTATGCTTAGGTTGAATTTGATAGGTGGAGAGCCTTGTTCTGGGAAGTCAACGATTGTAAGAAGAATTAAAGAATTAAAAAAAATAAATACAGAATTTTCATATAAAAAGATTGTTAAAGGTTATCATTCTGAGGATAATGGTTATTGTATAATCGGTATTTATGAAGATGGTTTATTTGACGGAACCGATAGGTTGAGTATGGCAGTGCAGCCAGTTTTGATTGAATGGCTTGAAGAAAATAAAAATAACTATAAAAATGTTTTTCTTGAGGGCGATAGAGTTTTTAAAAGTTCTTTTATTGAATCTTGCAAACAAATGTTAGATGTCGTGAATGTAATTATATTGAAAACAACTGAAGAAAATAAAAAAGATCGGCATAAATTGAGAAAAGATAATCAATCTGAAAAATGGCTCAAGTCAAAAAAGACTTCAGTCTCTAATATAGAAAATAAATACAGGACAATAATATTCAAGAACAATTCTATCGCAGATAAGCACAAAATAACCAACGCCATTATCAATAAATCTGTATTCACAAATTATAATGAACCAATTCAAAAAAGTTTATTTGATATCATTCCCTAAGATGCTGCAAAACTTTAAAAAGGAATACCCATGCCAGAGCCAAGCCACGAACCTTGTCCTATGTGCGGACATTCGTATGAGAACGAAAGAATCACAGATGTAAACGAACTCGCAGACCAGGCTATAAACAATCTAAAGTTTTTAAACTTAGGATTTATTCTTGGATATGTAATGACAGATCTTGAAAGAAAAGTATATTTTTTTTATCAGATAAGAAAAAACACTTTTAAAGAGATAGCCCAAATACTAAGCAAAAAAGAATCTACGCTGCGGTCTGCTTGGAATCGCTGTAAACGCAAAGGAGACAAGGCTTTACAGGAATCTGTTGATCAAAAAGCAATTATTCCCCCTTATATATAGAGGGGTTCATTGCCCTACTCGTGATTAAATAATACGAAAAGCACGAAAGACAGAAAATAAATGCCTTTACACGATGTAAAATGCTCCTATTGTGGCCACATAGAGGAGATCTTTTTTCAGCCAGGAAACAGACCAAATACGGTTATCTGTGATAATTGCGATTACTTACAAAAATTCAAGCCCATGTTAAGTTCCCCTATTATTAAAATGGCAGGGGGAAGACCAGTTGAAGCAGCCTTAGAACAATCGGCTTCGGATGGCTTGTTTTAATGCCTAACAGGGACGCTAAGAAGCGCAAAAGATTAAAAAGACTTGCAACAAAAAAGATAGCAGAGTTCAAAGCCCTAAAAAGGCGAGAGCGTAAGGAGAAAAGAAATGAAACATTTTAAAAGAAAAGATGGCTCAGTATTCGGTAAAGACAACCCATCAAAAGAACAGATTGAATCTTATAAAAAAGATGGTTGTGTTGTTTGCGGTGAAGATGGGAAATCAGTAAAGAAAGCTAAAAAAGATGCCTAAAGGAAAAGGGACTTACGGAAAGAAGGTTGGGAGGCCGAAGAAAAAAGGTACGAAAAGATCAAAGAAGAAAAAGGGATAGCCTTAAATTGTGAATTAGTTGGTCTAAAGAATCTAAAGATTACCCATAACTGGCGATTGGAATTTGATGTATATGAGATTGAGCAGGAGAAGATAAAAGATTTGATTGATTTGATCCAGAAGCCAGTTGTAATCGGTATCGTTCCAAGTGAATAAAATAACTTAATAACAACATGCCATTCCAAAAAGGAAACAAGATTGGTAATCGCTTTAAAGAAGGACAAGTAAACAATCCCAATGGTAGGCGCAATGCCGCCAGGGATATATTAAATAAGATCCTTGATACTGAAGTCGATGAGAAAACCAAGCGTGAAAAGTTGTTAGACAAACTGGTCAATATGGCTAATCACGGAAACTTGAATGCGATTAAAGAGATTTTAGATAGGACTGAAGGCAAATCAACTGAGTATATTGTTACTGAAGAAGTTAAACCAATAAGAGTTCTTGAATTTGGAGATGATGTATTAGATGAGAAATAAGGCTCTTAATAGCCCCTTCCAAGGCTGTAAATATAAAGTTAAAGATAAAGAGTAAGATAAAGGTAAAGATAAAGACAGATGAATGGAACTGATTTTAACAAAAGAGAGAAGAGAAGTATTAAGCCATCCAGCCAGATTCAAGGTAATCACGGCAGGGCGACGATTCGGAAAGTCGGTGCTGGGATTAATGTTTCTTTTAAAAGGGGAAATGTTGCAGGGACAGAATCGTTGGTATTTAAGTCCGACCTATCGGCAAGGAAAACTTACAGTGTGGCCGATATTAAAGTCAATTATCAGGAACCAACCAGACTGGAAGATCAACGAGACGGAACTGAGTTGTACTCGGTTAGGTGTTACGATTGCGATTAAAGGATCAGATGCGAGTGATAATCTTAGGGGCGCAGAACTATCAAGAGTTGTGCTTGATGAATATGCCTACCAAAAGCCTGGGGTGTTTGAGGAAGTGATTTATCCAATGCTTACAACCACGCATGGAAACGCTTTAATGATTGGAACGCCAGACGGATTCAGTAGCAACAACTTTTATGATTACTTTTTAAAAGGACAGGGAAGGGATTCACAATGGAAATCCTGGCAGTTTAAAACCATTGATGGTGGATTCGTAGATGAGAAAGAATTAGAATTAGCCAAGAGCAATTTAGATGAGAGGGCTTATCGCCAGGAGTTTATGGCATCCTTTGAGACGGCAGCCAATCGTGCAGCGTGGGCTTTCGATAGATCAAAGCATGTCGTTAAGGCCGAAGAACTTTCAAGCTATTTTATAATCGGGATTGACTTTAATGTAGATTATATGACAGCGGTTCTTGCCTGTATTTACTCAGACCAAACAATCCACTATGTAGATGAGATAAGAAGGCGCAATTCATCTACCGAATTGTTAGCCAATGAGATGAAAACATTATGGCCAAAGATTACCGAGGTGTATCCGGATCCAGCAGGCACGGCTCGTTCCACCACCTCAAGTCGTAGTGATCACCAGATTCTTCGTGATCACGGATATAGAGTATTGGCAGCCAGGAGACACCCAAGCCATCGGGATAGATTAAACGCACTCAATAGAAAACTGGAAGATGCTAAGGGCGTTGTTAAGATGACTGTAGACCCGAAGTGTGTTTATTTAATAAAAGATTTAGAGCAAGTTCAGCGTGACAGAAAAGGTGGCATTGATAAG
>Ga0209403_10005699_pt1 | contig 12909 bp, 20 predicted proteins | sample ArcticOcean_MG_C_8_FD_187440 | JGI IMG/M metagenome (GOLD analysis project Ga0209403, IMG submission 187440) | Marine microbial communities from western Arctic Ocean - ArcticOcean_MG_CB11_86 (SPAdes) (version 2) | ecosystem: Environmental > Aquatic > Marine > Oceanic | place: Arctic Ocean... | reverse complement strand
CACTGGTTTTGCATTTTGACTCCCTAATTAAAGACTGTATTATATTTATATGACTTTATATTCTTCATTTAGTCCCAGCCCTTCTTTTACAACAGTACTGGATAACCCCTTGTACACTTGCGAAAGAGTTTTGTCTTTAACATTACAAAGTAACTCAGCCTCATCCTTATGCAGCCCTTCCAGCAATTGAATGAACATAGTTTCTCGCCTCGTAGATTCAAGTTTATCTTCTCCACCCTTCACAAACTTATAAAGTTTATCAGAATTTTGTCTCAAGGTGGTATGCTCTGTCCCAGCTGGTGCATCATTTTCTATAAATGGAGGTTTACCACTAGGTACAGCAGATACAACACTTGGGTCAAAAGCCCAGATCAAAATCTGTCTAAGAGGAAGGCAATTCTCCTCTTTTAATATTTTCACCTTGGCTGGTTTGGTTTTAGCGTTATTTACTCTTGTTAAAATTTCAGATAATAGTTCTGTCATTAGAATTCTCCTATAGTTTCAATTAGGTTATTAAGTTTCTTCTCAATAAAGAAGTTCAAAAGACCCTTACGGCCACCTTCCGGATCTTGATTATACTGATACATAATTTCAGTCTCAATTTCTTTCGGGGTTTCTGCTAAATCAATTAATTTTTGATTCCTATGATAATTTCTAAGCTCATCATCATTCATAGTCATTTCAGACCAATTCTGAAGATATTTCTTAGTAATTGGTCGTTGTCTTATACCCTCTACAATACTGTTATCGGTACTTAGTATATTTGGAATTCCATCAGATTTGTCTCCTTTAATAATATGTTCTTGTAAGTAAATATTTGGGTCGTTGCCATTAACCAATTTCTTAGTAACTGGACTCCACTGACGTATAGTGTGACGGAATTTTTGAAGTTGAATGAAATCCTTATCACTAGATATAATCATAGTTGGACCAGCTCCAGTCCATTCTCTGGACAGTACACCGATAATGTCATCGGCTTCTGCCTTTTTTACCTGAATAAATTTATATGGGAATATGGTGTTGAGCTCTGATTTAATGGTGTCAAAGCACTCAAATATTTGAGTCCAATTAAGTGGAGAAGAATCTCTACCTGATTTTCGCCCTGCCTTGTATTGGGGAAAATAATCCCGTCTCCATGATTGTCTGTCATCACAACATATCACCAATTCTCCATAATCATTATAGTACTTCTGACGGTACATCCTAAGACTATTCAATATAGAATGCCTTATAAATCCTAAGTCAACCTCAGTCTGACCCTTCTTCATTGACATCATAGTAGATGCCATCATAATTTGAGATAAATCAATCAATATCATAATCTTCTAATATTATTAAGTTAGAGTTAGTGGGTTATGCAGGTACTGGTTCTATTGGTGGGTCTTCAAAATTTAATTCATCTAAAATATTATTACGACTCATCCACGCATTAAACTTTAATATGTTAAAATCACCCTTTATAGCTGGATCTCCTGATGGGGTTTTTGTATCTTCAAGAGATACAAAACTATCTGCAAATTCCTGTAAAGGATGATATATTTTTTTTTCATAATATACTACTGACTTAATGCTTTCTGCTAAAAAAGATAACTGACCTACAGTATCTTTATCTACAAGATTTACACCACTTTTCTGCAAATTCCTAAGACAAGAATACATCAATCCTTCTGCAAGTTCTTCACACCATGCAATATTTTTCTCTGCAATTTCTTTATCCCGTATATCAACGGGATAAGCTTCAGGAGGATGTTCTGGTACATAATTAGTAGGAAACTTTATGACTTTGCCCATCCAATTCCTTTGTCCATGTAGCCCCAAGATCTGGATAATATATTCCAACAGTTCTCTTAGGAGTTCCATCAGGAAAATAAGCCATTGCAACACATTTAGGTACTACAGTATGCTCCTCATGTAGTCCAGATTTCATTGAAATCCAATCACCATGTTTTAGATAATGTTCACATTGACGAATATAAGCTTTCTTATTATCTCTAAGATTAGCTGCCCTTTGTTTATCTTGGGGTGTACCTTTTGGATTTTTTGCAGTCTTATTATAAGCAGCAACCTGATCCTTAGACTCCCTAATCCACTCTTTCACTTTTTTAAAAGAATAGTTATTGTCATCTAATTTTGCAAGGACACTAGGATGCACATTCTTATATTCTGCTGGTTTGCGGTTGGCCCGTGCCCTTTCTAATTGGTCACGAAGTTGTTGTTTACGAGCATCTGAAAGATTCCGTTTAATAGTCATTAGACTCCAATAACGAAGGTTTAACCCATTCAATAAATTCATCCCCATTCCAGAGATAGTATTCAGTAGGGTCTGCGTAATTTGCATAGATTGGAACATTAGCCTCCAATACATTTGCAACAACTATGGCCGCTATTGATGCTTCCTCTAAAGAAGAAAATCTTTTATTATTATTTAACATACCTATATTATACTACAATGAAACCCAAATGTCAAGTCTTTTATTTAATTCAGGTAATATGAAAAAATCTCATCACCTGAAGCCTCTGGTGAAATTTCTCCCATTTTTTTAATTATATCATGAAGTTCTTCCATCTCATCCTCATTTTCAGAATAAAAAAATGCCTCTTCAGCAGCTATACTCTGTAAATATTCTTTCGATTCTCGTAATTCATCGTGTTCAAATGTCTTACCATTAATACATATTTTCCCGTCTTTTACACTTATCACAGGATTTTTATCAGTCATTGTAATGCCAGTATGTAATATCGTACATATCACCAGTATTAAGAGTCAGCTCATCAATAATAATAGGAGACTCACCAGTATAAATAAAATAAGTTTCAAACTCAGAATTTCCAGTGTAAACCTTATGGATTTCTCCAAGGCCTTGATCAACCAATTCTGAAGTTACCTCTAGAGGAGTTTTCACATCAAACCTAACATAGTTATTATATAATAAAAAAACGCAAAAGTCAAGTCTTTTTTACACCGCACCTAATTCTGCATTTTTATGTTCTAACGATACTGTTCCAGTAACCTTACTATATGCAGATAGTCCAAATTCTGAAAGATCCATTCCTTGAGTCTCATTATCTAAAGATATCCTGAGCCCCATTGCAATCTGAAGAGTCTTCCAGACTACCAAACTAGATACAAATGTAAATGCACCTATTGCTGTCACGCCTACCAATTGAGTCAACACCGACCCCTCACCAAATATTCCTACTGCTAGAGTACCCCAAATCCCCGCTACGAGGTGAACAGATAATGCCCCTACTGGATCATCAATTTTTATTCTGTCAAGCATCGGAATTGCAATCACCGCAAAACTTGCACCGATTGCACCAATAATCACCGCAACTCCCATTGTTGGGTAATCTGGTCCAGCAGTAATTGATACTAATCCTGCAAGAGCACCATTTAGGACTAAAGTGAGATCCACTTTTTTATAGAGTAATTGAGTCAATATTGCAGCCATCACCGCACCCGCACACGCAGCCATATTTGTATTGAGAATTACATTTGCGATTGCATTGATATCTTCCTTAGACCCCATTGCGAGTTGAGATCCCCCATTGAATCCAAACCAACCAAACCAAAGAATAAAAGTTCCCAAAGTAGCTAGTGGAAGATTTGACGGCAGAATAAGATTAGATTTTCCATCCTTATCATATTTACCGTGTCTTGCACCCAAGAGTAAAACCCCGGCAAGTGCAGCCCATCCACCGACTGAATGCACGATAGTCGAACCTGCGAAATCAGAGAACCCCATCTCTGATAACCAACCCCCTCCCCATGTCCAGGCTCCCTGAATTGGATAAATGATTGCGGTTAAAACCGTAACGAATGCCATAAACGGCCAGAACTTCATTCTTTCTGCAATCGTTCCAGATATGATTGAAGCTGCTGTTGCGACAAAAACTACTTGAAAAAAGAAATCAGCTGCACCTGAATGATCACCATCTACTATAGTACCATACATTAAAAAATAACCTATAGCATAAAATGATATACAGGCAATACTATAAAGACAGATATTTTTTGTTAGAATAGCTACCGTGTTTTTTGTTCGACACATCCCCGCTTCCAACATCGAGAATCCTGCGGCCATAAAGAAGACCAGTATTCCGGAAAATAAAAGGAGGAAGGTATTAAATATATAAGTCTCTGTTTCCATTATACTTTATCTGTGATGAATGGAAGAACTCGTCCATGAGTTACCTCCACTCATTCCTCTTAGAGATTTGTCTTTACGCCTTGTACAAAGTAGTCCATCGTATCAAGCTGAAGCCGTTTGACTTCTCCTGCATAAACTTTAGTACCATCTAGTTTTGTAAACCCAGAACTGAATGGGTGGAACCGATCGTATTTGTCATTGACCCAATCCATTTTGATTGTTTCAACCTTGTTGATTACCTTGCCGGGAACATTAACTCCCCACGGACTCAACCCCACACAATTTTTCTTTAGACCCCAATTCAATTTTTGATTTGGTTTCCACGTTCCGTTTGCAACAGAATCAATTATGTGTTTATACATCACATTCCAGTTAAACATCATACCTGTTATATACCGATCTGGGCCATTACTTCCCATTGGTGCATCGTTGCCCATACTCCAAACTTCTTTACCATCTTTCTTCCACGCCTGTTGTGCAAGAATAACTACACTAGGCGAGTCCGTTGTTGTGTAAAGAATATCGTTGTCGGCTTCAAGTAATGCCTTAGCCGCATCCATATCTTTTGGTGGATTGAACCAACTGTTGATCCAAATCACATTAACTTCGACATAAGGATTGACTGAACGGGCACCAATTGTAAGTGCATTGATGTTACGAATAATTTCTGGAATTGGATGCGAACCAACTACCCCGATTTTATTTGTCTTCGTCATCATCCCTGCCGCAATACCTGTGAGATATCTTGACTGATAACTCATACACCCGTAGTTATCAAAGTTGGTATCATTACCCTTGAATCCTGTAGCGTGCATGAAAATTGTATCAGGATATTTATGGGCCGCTCTTGCCATACCATCCATATAACCAAATGATGTTGCAAAAACAATATCATTTTTTCGTGCAAGTTTACCTAACAACTTTGCCGCTTCTGCTTCTGGAGCCATTTCGATTCCAGATACTCTGTGACCATACTTTGTCAATGACTGAAACCCTTGTTCGTGGCGCATTGACCATCCACCATCATTTTTAGGGCCCACTAATAGGTAACCAACTTTTACTTGTTCTTTACCAACTAGTGTGATTGTTGTTGCAATAAGGACTATAGCTCCTACAACTAGAGCGATGATCTTCTTCATATATCTCCTTCCGAGAATGTTAATATTATAATCACAAGTAGGAGAAGTCCAGCAAGACTCCCCTCTACTCTAAACACAGCAACCTATTACGGAGATTGCCATGTCTTTACTACCCCCATATCATTTGATGATATGGAAATATCTGAAGACACTAAACAGGCGCATTCCACCAATGCTCATGAGGAAATTGGATCCAAATATCCTCAGAATCCTTAGCGCACTCTTGTGCATAATAGTGGGGTTCAAAGTTGCACTCCGAGTTCCACCAAAGAGAGGCGAAACGTACATCTAAGATTTCATGCTTCTGTTTTGAGTGTCTGTGCTGTCTAGTATATTCCTTCCTTTGTTTGATTTTGTCAGAAATTCTAGTAAATGTTTTCCCTGAGTCACAAATATCATCTACTATGAGTACACGTTCATCAGATTTTCTAGGATAATAATCTTCCCAAGCATCATCCTCATCTGCAAAATCTCTCATAGAAGCTTTAATTGGTTTGAAGGGTTTCTGAAACCAGTGCGACAACATTACGCCTGGGATCAAACCACCCCTCGAAATACCAACAATTACTTGTGGGTTAAAATTATCCAATACAAGTTCACGGGAGAGAACACTGACATCTCGCCTCATTTCCTCCCAACTATACCATATTTTTTTCCCCATATATTTTCCTTCACCTAACTTATTATATTTAGGACTTACTTTTTATCATCAAAATTTAGATATAAATTTTGAAATGGGTTGCACAAAAGGAAGAAGCATTATTGCCATTACTGTATTCACTCCAGTATGTACGATCGCAATTTGTTTCGTGATCCCAACAGGCCAACCGTCACTTACCAGTAGACCTGCGATCCAAACTGTTCCAGTCGTGCCAACATTCGCTCCTAATATGGCTGCAATCGCAGAGGGCAGTGGTAATGCACCGGAAGCAACAAGTCCGACTACAGCAGTTGTAGTCAATGATGATGATTGCCAAAGAATAGTAAGCACAATAGACCCGGCAAACATCCAATACGGATTTCCTAGAAACCATTGAAGGTGATCAATATTGCCAAGGTTCTTCATACCCCCAGCGAACATCTTGAGTCCTATGTAAAAAATGATCAAGCCTCCAATCACTTGTAATATGGGATTATTCATTAGCTCTTTTTCTTCTTACAATATCTATGAATAAAAAACGAATCTATACAATCTGAAAGTGGATTTGACTCTGGAGTACAGCCCAATTCTTCGGCAAGTTTTATACCAGTCAAATCGACAAATGCAAGATACATATCAGTCTTGGATGCGTTACCCATCCCCGTAGCCTGCTTCTTTATTTGTGTGGGAGTTGGTGTATAAAACTGAATATTTGCCTTATACAATTTGTGCTTAAGTAGTCCAGTATTCTCGCCAATATGGAACACTTTTCCTTTACCTGCAAATGCGTATCCTTCAAGAATAACATCTGAGTCTGAAGGTATCTGGGCCAAAATCCAATTAGAGATGTAATCAAATCTAAATTCGTCTGAAGGCCAAGTACCAAAATAATCACCCACAATCTTATCATCCAGATAAGACTTGGCGAATTTTTTAATTGAAGTTAAATATCTAATTTTGCAACCTGAATAGGTACTATCACCTATACAGATTGCGGGAGAGGTCATGCTGTAATCAATCCCAATCTTCGTTTTCTTCATATTCTTCCAGTTCAATATTCTCACCACCACAAATAGGGCAGTGAGATACATCATATCTGGAAGTATTTAGATTATGTTTTACTAGACAAGTTGCATTGCATTCTTGGCATTCTATATCATATACTATCATGCTGCTATTGGTAAATCAATAATTTCACATGAATTGCCTACACACGCAAATTCCTGTGATGCTACAGTATAATCCTTCTGTTCATAATCAGAAAGTTTTGACCAGTTTACCTTCTTGGGCATATTTTTCACCACTTCTTCATATTCTTCTTTTGTACAATCTTGATACGGAGCTTGTTTGTAACTATGCTCACTAAAGGGAAGAAAAGAAATTCCACTAATGTCATCAAAATTATCATATACCCATGATGCAGTACCGACCCACTCATCTTCCTTGACGGAGATCGTAACAGAAGGCTTGTGTTCACACCAATTATCAGCATACACCTTCCATAGATCTAATTGCTCCAATGCAGTCATATCTTGTCTGCAAATAGCACCATCTGGAGATTTCATTGGAAATGAAAATACCGTAGTATGGTTTGGTTTAGTAATATCTCGTTCATAGGGGAACCCTTCCGCCTTCATGAACTTGGTGATAGGATCTTTATTATCACCTCTCACTGTCCTAATATAATAAGGATTGTGCCTTGCGTGAATACCTGATGCACTATCAACAAGTTGACTAACAGTACCAGATGGTTTAACACAAGTAATAGCAGAACTAGGATTAATCCCAAGTTTTTTAGACCATTCTATATTAGTCTTAACTGCTTCATTTTTTAAATCTTGTAATCTTTTATTTAATCCTCCAGTTCGTCCATTAGTAATGGGGTTGTCCATGATTCCGGTGAGTGAAACTCCAAGAAGTCTCTCATCATCGCAATTTCGTTTCCATTCTCCTGTAAGGTATTTGAAATTAGTGAGGGTGGACTGAAATGTTCCAAGGATAGTTGCAAGCCGAACTTTCTTTTTGAGAGATTCAATAGTGTCCCGTCTTCTAATGACGCATTCAGTAAGGTTGCAGAATTCTCGTGACCGTAGAATGATTTCGCTGCAAGGATTTGTGCCAAAATCCGATCTGGCTTCTCGCCGAATAATGTTATTGCCATCTTTATCTTTTTCTTGGTTTAATTTTTCTGTAGTTCTTTTAGCCGATACGCTATTATAGATTCCTCGTTCTCCTGATTTAGAATCGTAAAGGGATAACCACTCTCGCATGAATGTACCCACATCTGGTTTTTCGGTATATCCAACCGAATTATTTGCTAAAGATCGTTGTACATTTTGCTCCCACCACTGTCCAGATTTAGCGAATCGCATTTCTCTATCATTAAGATCACTAAGAGAAATAAGAGCACTTCTCCTAACACCCCCAACCACAACGATTTCAGCGGTTTTACATACAAGATCATGCGCCTCAATCGACTTGAGTTTTCGTCCTTTTGCATTTTTAAAAATACTTATTGTAAAATTAAAAAGATCCTCTAGTGGTTCTGGGCCTGAGGCTCTACCACCAAAGGTTTTGAGAGGTGATCCGGCTGGTCTAACTTTTGTTAAATCCCATTTTGGAATTTGCCCCATCCACAGCATACCTAGAAGTTCCTTGTAAGATTTAGCCCATCCTAATTTGGAATCTCTAACTACAATTGTAGTTTCTGTCTCATAAAATTCTTCTGCAATAACAGGTAATTTGTTAACATAATTTTCTTCAACTGAAAATCCTACCCCTGTACCATTCATAAGTATGTATAAAATTTCATCAAACGACCTTGGGGAATCCACTTTAACATACGAACAATTGTACCCTGCGACATTTTCTCGTTTCAATGCTTCTCCAGCTGTCATTAAGCATCGCATACTCGGCATCACTCCTAATTTGAGTACGGCCTCTTTGAGTTCTATATGCGTTTCCTCATCTAATGTATAATTAAAATTTTCCTGTAAATGTTCTTTGAAAAAATCAAAATATCTGTTGATTGTCTCTTCCCATAATTCTCTACGACTAACACTATAATCCCACCTTGCATAACGTGATAGGTGAATAAATGATTGGTATTCTGTTGGTAAATTCATATCCTCTTCCATTTGTTAATTTCTAAATAAGCTTGCATACCACTAAATGTGTGGGTATCTATAATTCCTTTGATGTTAAGATACCCCGCAAGCACCATATCGTTAATATCTTTATAATTTAAATCACTAGGCCATACTACAATATTATAACCCTTATCAACTGATTTATGCATTCTATCTACAGTGTGCTGATTTCTAGATTCATTATCATAAATTACCGTAGTTGTACTAGGTTCCAAATTAACTAAATCTAAATCGGCACCGGCAACTGCCAAACAGTTGTCTATAAAAAGAGAATCTAAAGGTCCTTCAACGACATACACATGAGAATCATAATCAATGCGTTCCAGTCCATAGATTTTCTCTTTGTCTTCTATTAATTTTAGGGTGATGTATCTTGGTTCCTCTTTGCCGAAGGCTCTACCTTGGAAAGCGAACATTTTTCCGGACTTGTCAAAAAAGGGAATGACTAGTCGTGGATAATCTATATTTATACTCTTAAATTTTTCAGGAAACATTGTTCTAGACCACTCATAAAACTTGTCTGCAAGATATAATTTGTCCCAATGTTTCGGTGGAATTTTCCTATTTTTTATATATGCAAAAGCTGGATGTTTCTTTATAGTATCAAAACTCTGAAGTTTCTTTAATGGATTGTTAAATACTGGCGCCTCAAATTTGAAAGGGACCTTACTTGGAATTGGGGAATTCTTCTGGGTCTCATTGTTCTTATATTTCTCTACTAGATACTCTGCATGAAGCATAGGGTCTAGGGACTTGAGAAAAGTATTAAATGTATGGCCCGCACTACAATTATGGCATTTAAAAAAGAAAGAACTCTTCTTCTTATAAATGTACCCTCTAGCTTTATCTTTTCTTTTGTGGGAATCACCACATACTGGACATCGAAAATTCCAGAGATTATCTCTAACCCTTTTGAACTTTTCGACTCTTGATGTACATAAATTTATGTACTTTTGATCAACATAACTCATAATATAAAAGGTGTGTTACTGAAGCGCTCCAAATGTTTGGAGGGCTGTCATTGCAAAAGTAAGAGCAATTAGAATGCCCCCGGCAGTCCATTTCCATTTCTCTAGACCACCTATTTCTCTACTGTTATCCTCTAGTTTATCATATAATTTTTCAAAAGTCAAGTTAATTTCCTGATTTATTTCTCGTTGCATGGTAGTCATCCTAGAATGGACTTCTTTAAAGTCTTCTCTATTTTGATTAACATGGTCATCGAAACCATCTTGCATCTGTTTAACTTGGGTTTTAAGTACCTCAACATCTGACTCTACACTCATTTAGTTTGCTTCATGGCAAAGGACTGCATTGCCAGAAATCCTTGTAGATTTTTATTAATCATTTCTTTAAACTTAGACTGATTATCTTTGTTGATTGCATTGTACACTTCTACCATAGCATTGGCTGTAAAATGATCAACTGATGCTGTTTTTTTATCTTTGAATTTCACATTTTGATTCTGTTTATTTTTCGCAATATTTTTAAGTATATCAAGTACATCTTCATTTAATTGCGAAAAACTATCATTGTCCTGTAGAAACTGCTCTTTTATTCTGGACAACTTACCCCATTGTCCACCACCTGTACGGTTATATCGAATACCTCTAACTTGTCCCGTTGTTGCATTATGAAGAACCATAACTCCTTTATGATTACGTTTGGCCCAATCGTAAATCTTTTTCTGGGATTCATCTTTCAAATCCAAATATTTTGACCATCGTTCAAACTTTACTTTTCCGTGCCTAAACTTATGGAAGCAGTCATCGGATACACTGAAGGTTTCATACTTCCGGGCCTCTCCAAGTTTCTTTTTCTTCTTGTCCTTTTTCCAACCCATCTCTTTACCTTGTTTTCCAGTTGGGTTCATATCTATATCTGGACCTGTAGTTATCTCTTCTTTCTTAGAATAATCTAAATCAATATCTGTTGATTTACATTTTGGACATTTAGTACTTGAATTAGGTTTCTCCTTTGAGAATTTCTTACCACATTCTTGACATTGCAGAGCAACTTTTTTACCTTCATCAACCTCAGATCCTTCACCGAGCGAGGGGGGAATATCACTATCTGGGGTTGCTTTCCAGAATCGAAGAGTTTCATCAGCCGAACCATTTTTAGGTTTCTTCTTGCCTATATCTAAGACCAAACCTTTCCATTTTTTATTTTTTTGTTGTTCACCGGCCTTGAAATATAATGGGCCATCATCCGTATCTTGATGATACACCTTTCCAGCTTCAAATTTTATTTCATCTAACTCTGAAATTTCTTCTACAATAATTTCTATCATTTTATGTCCTCTAATGAAACATATATTTTTTTGTTACTTTTCTCATGCACCACAGGAAAAATATCTACACCTAAAACTCTATCACTTGGTGGTGTATCTTCATGTGCAGTTACTACATCTCCTGTTTGTGCATCTATTTCATCATCATCAGCTGTTACTTGGTCTTTGAGTTTGTATTCTCCTGCCGGTAACATATTACCAAAACCCATAACTTCTTCTGCAATATTTGCATTGAAATTGACCATATTGTTTTCCATCAAGTATTGGGTTACTTGCTGTTCTGGAATTTTTATACCATAATGTTCTTTTAATAAAAATAAGGCAGTGACATAGGTTCCTAATTGTGTCCTAACCAACGGAATCTTAGACATAATTCTCTTGAAGTTGAATACTAACCTATGCAAGAGAGTATATGAAGCTTTCTGATCCATTGTAGATAAGTCTTTCGACTTAATCAGATTCTTCCCATCCTTATCAATTATTCCTTCCTTATAGGCCTCCTGTTTCTCCCAAGGAGTCACCAGAAGTTTTAAAAACCTATAAGTAACAAATAAATCTATTGCTCGATTTTCAGTTAATAGTCTTTGACTCATATCTTTGCCAATGTTTCTTCAACCACAGAATCAACCTTAATAAATTTGAGATCCTGCTCGGGCATTAAATTCAAAAACTTTAAAAACGCTTTCAGTGCAGGCCAATACTCTGGTTCAATTTTGAAAAATAATAAAGTTGATGCACCCTCTGCACCAAACAAATTATCCAAAACAATAATATGATTCAATAAAAGTCGTTCTTTAAGAATGCCCGTATCAGTGTACTTACGAAAAAGTCTCTTGATATACTTAAATCGTTTCATATCATCATAAAACTCATCAATACCGTCACAAGATGGGTTACGATAATGCTTAATAGCATACATCATAACATTATCTTTTGTCAATTTTTCAAACATGGAATATAACTACACTCCAGTATCCAAATTCCTTACAACTTCTGCGTTAACAATTGATTTTCCTGTACCAGTAGGTGTTACACTTATTATTAAAGAAATACCACCCGGAATATGGTTTGAAATGCCATCATCCTCTACAAACTCACCGTATGGATTCTCATCATAACTAGCATTAAATCCACCACTTCCATATTTCAATGGAAATCGACTTGTACCAGTTGCATCAAGTCCTGTCATATCAAACTCATATCCAAGTTTACTGATATTTTCTTTAAGTCGTGCAACAGCAAGTCGAGGATTCATAGTCTCAACTTCTCCTATCTGACTGACATAAGAATTTAATACCTCAACAGCTTCAGGGGCAGAAGGCATTGCATCTTGGTCTTCATATCCTTTTTGAAATTGAGGAGCACCTTTTCCAAAAAAACCCTCATCAATGTATTCTTTAAAGCTTTTCATCGGTTGTTTCCTGTTCTTCTAGTTGTGACAAGAAATGGTCACATTGTTGATCTGCACCCGAAAGTGCATTCAGATTGTTGACCAATTCTTGCCGTTTTGCATCTAACTGAGAGATTGTATCTCTCA